>Ga0256405_10005194_pt1 | contig 23005 bp, 18 predicted proteins | sample RumenRJG_02DNA_FD_189096 | JGI IMG/M metagenome (GOLD analysis project Ga0256405, IMG submission 189096) | Bovine rumen microbial communities from Lethbridge, Alberta, Canada - RJG_02 | ecosystem: Host-associated > Mammals > Digestive system > Stomach > Rumen | place: Canada: Alberta... | reverse complement strand
AGAAGGCACCAATAACATGATTAAAACATTAAGAAGAAGACATTTTGGTATTCCTGATGATGATTACCTGTTTCTAAAGATTATGGATGAATCTAGAAGATGATCCCACAGAAATATTTATTGAACCGAAATTTTTAATGAGCATTAAACAATAGAGGCAGGAGAAATAGCAGCGTTATCTACGAGAGTAGAAATTTTTAATGAGCATTAAACGTATGACGAGTTAAAGCGGGAGTATTAATCTACGAGAGTAGAAATTTTTAATGAGCATTAAACCTGACTGACAGTATCTGTACCGATGTATCTACGAGAGTAGAAATTTTTAATGAGCATTAAACATTTTAGCAAGTCAAATACCCCACGCCATCTACGAGAGTAGAAATTTTTAATGAGCATTAAACATCAAACAAGTTTTAGAAACCCTAAAAGATCTACGAGAGTAGAAATTTTTAATGAGCATTAAACAATCAGGCTCTCTTTTAATTTCCCCAATCTACGAGAGTAGAAATTTTTAATGAGCATTAAACAAAATAGGCGAAGTCTTGCACCTCGAATCTACGAGAGTAGAAATTTTTAATGAGCATTAAACGGCTTTACTTGTGGTATTCTTCAGCACATCTACGAGAGTAGAAATTTTTAATGAGCATTAAACAACCAATGCAATGCTCTTATGTTTAGAATCTACGAGAGTAGAAATTTTTAATGAGCATTAAACATCCCTATCGGCAATATCAAGGATGTATCTACGAGAGTAGAAATTTTTAATGAGCATTAAACTTGCACCTACAAATACAACTTATTGGGATCTACGAGAGTAGAAATTTTTAATGAGCATTAAACGCTAGAGTGCACAAGTGGCACGTGGCATCTACGAGAGTAGAAATTTTTAATGAGCATTAAACGAACACGACAGACGTTTTAACGCTGAATCTACGAGAGTAGAAATTTTTAATGAGCATTAAACGTGGGGGAGGAAAGATGAGTGATGTAGATCTACGAGAGTAGAAATTTTTAATGAGCATTAAACCCGTTTTGTATATTTTTTTTGAAAATAAAACACTTTTTCTTCATTTTTTCAAGATAAATGCACAATTTTGAATTTAAATTTTTCAAATATATTAAAAAAAATTTCATTTTCTAAATTAATACTACAGGTTTGCAATTATTAACTAAATAATGACTCACACTATTATTATAGCATCCTCTTCGTTCTTTGCATACCCCATTCTAATTATTTCACAGGAAGAAGAAAGTTTCATGATCATTATCGAGTCTTCATTTGAAAAATTTTTTTCAAATTTTGTTTTAATTTCCAAAATAACGTTGTCTAGTAATGAGTTGCTATTATCAATTTCAAATACAGAGTATTGGATACGATGACCGAACTTTGAAAGGAACTTAGCAAACTTTGTTCTTAATTTATCGTTAGATATGTCATAGCTCAGTAAAATCATGTTAAATTCTCCAATTGAATTCAGTAAATTGAGAGGAGTCTTTGCCTTTCATAAAACATCTATAATAGGACTGAACGAAGGTAAATATCGCATCCTTTTCACTCAATATTATCTCTAGAAACTTTTGAACATACTTTGGATTACTCTCCCACTTTAGAAGAAATTTGTTATTAACTAGAGAGAAGTCTTTTTCTTTGAATTCTCCAAGATTAATAGATTTTTTTACCTGAAAATCAATTAAAGGTCTAAATGGTTCCATAATGTCACATACAAGAGATTTTCTCATGTAAAATTCTTTATGGAGAACACCACAATAAACATCAAAGCCGTATATTAGCAATAGTGATTCGATAAAGTTAAAGAGAATTGTATATCCTATATCCAGTGTGGCATTTATGTAGTCGCATTTTATACGAGGTTTTCTTCCGTTCCATTCTAATGTTTCATAATACGACTTAAAATACTGTTTGGCGCAGTTTCCTTCTATTCCCAAAAGATTTGATAATGAATCCGTAACACTGATTTTGTTCATGTAATCTTTGATTTTTTTTATAGTATCCTTTGTTATGTCTGATTTGTGCCTTATAGACTGTAATAAAGTTAATTGAGAAAACAGCTTATTTCTAATAATGAATTTTGCTAAATCAAGAGATTTATAACTGTATTGCCGTCTTCTTAAAAGTACATTTCCTTCCATTCGAGCACCGAATTTTTCATATATTCGAAGTGTTACCGTCATCAGAATAATGGGGAATCCAAATTTATGAGATCTTTGGATTATTCCTGAAGTTAAAGTGAAACTCCCAACAATACACAGCATAAAGATTCTGAAACAGGTCGTTTGCAGCTTGATTTTGCCTTCTGTGTTCTTTACAATGAGATTATCATTGTTAAAAGAAACTTTTTCTCCTTGAGCAAGGAAAACAAATATTATTTGTTTTTTCTCAAATTCTGGTAATGTCATCATAATAGTGATCTGTCACAAGCTGGTTCGTAAATGCAATGTTGACATTTGCTTTTATTTGTTTGAATATAAGTCTCAACGTTACATTCTCTTATTTCCTTAATTAATGCTTCAAATTTCATCAGCATATCTTTATTTTGTTCAGGGAGAGACTGCTGATATAGTCTGTTATCCGTATAGCTATATAACCTAATTACCTTACAGTCATACCCGATTTCCCTAAGAGAAAAATATTGAGCATATAACTGAAAAACATAGCCATCAAAGATTGTCTTTATTGTTCTTTTCCGTTCTGTTAAAGTTTTTCTCTCTATGTCATATAGATCAATTTTTCCAACAAGATTATATTTTTCACAGTAGCAATCAATTCCTTGTAAGATCTTTTTGCTACTGCTATATGATTGATTATCTATAGTATTATGCGCAAAAATCCCTAATAATTGATCTTCTTTCTGATAAGTAATTTCAGCCTGATTCCCATATAACTGATGAAAATATATGGAAACAGGACAGAAAATAAAATCATTTAAATGTGTAAATAAAATTGCATTATCCATTATTTAAGGCTACCACACCTTCTTTGAACATAATCAAACCAATCGACATTTGAAATAGCCATTATTTTCTTTATTTCTTTCTCGTTCTTAACAAGATTATTTCTTTCAAGAATCATAAGACCTTTTAGTGCAATATGATATGCACCATTTGAATCACAGTCCTGTGGTAAGGATTTGTCTTTTTCTCCTGATACAAAGAATTCTCCCTTTGCATTTTTTACAGGAGAAATCAGAACATCTTCCTTTCCGTTTGTTGTACTGTTTCTCAAATTAAGAGTTTTTTTAAAGATATCGAACATACTTTCCCAAAATTTGGCATCTAAATCTGATTTTGTTAGACTTGGTATAAGGTTGTTCTCCAAATCAAAGCTCACTTTAAATTTATTAAGCAAATTCTTCATATTTTCTGTCAGATTTATTTTCTTATCATCAATTTTTCCTTGATCATTTTTTTGATGTGTCAATCTTTCTCCATATGTATATACATCCCATTTCGTTTTTTTAAATTTTACGAATGAATTGAATCCATTCTTGGATAATGCATCCAAATCAAAGGAAAATTTGAATAGCCCCTCTTTATTTACATAAGAAATATTATTAAAAGTACTAAAGAAATTTTTAATGGATTCCACATTTCTTACTTTGGAAAAATTAATAACATTTGCGAATCCTGTAGTTGGATCAATCTTTGATGTGTATGCAGCAGGTACGTACAAAATAAAACCAGATTGTATTCCTAGTTTTTCAAAAGACTGGAATGGGTCTGACAATTGTAATCCTTTTAATAAACCACAAGGCTTACTCCAGTCTGATTCTTTTTTAGAAACAAAGTAATTAAGCTTATTGATAAGCATTTTTTCGAATTTCTGATACACAGATTTTTCCGATATACCTCCTCTAATCCGCTTAAATCCAGTATTCAAATTTTCAAGAACAACAATTGCATTGTACTTTACCATCAGTAAGCATATTTCGTGAATTATGGCAGATAAGTAACCTTCCTTTAGTGAGGCTATTTTTGATATTGAATCCCAAGATTTCTTTGCTTCTATTCTTTCCTTTTCTCTAATTGCCAGTTTTTCTTCGTAATCAACAGTCTGTTCTATTTTGCCTGATCTATTTTTTACTGAATTAAAGGAGATGCTATCAATGATTTCTCCTTTTTGATTTATAACTGTTATGTATATAAGGTTTCTTTCTCCCCTATCAATTCCAATGATATTGATATCGGAATTATTTCTTAAGAATGAAAGCACCTGTTTATTGAAATCATTTGTCGAGCCTTCTTTATAGTTAATTGTTATTGGGCAATGGAAAAAGAATTTATCTGTTGTAAATCTTTTATCTTTTGTAATATCGTGAGTTGCTTGTTTTATTATGACTTGGTTATGGAGCACCTGTTTGGATTCCTCAGATAACGTATCGATAAATTTATTTTCATACTGATAAATTTCATTTCTAATTTTATCTGGCAGAGTCTCACCGTTTTTACATATCTTGTTTACAAGAATTGATCCTTTCTTATGAGTTATCTCTTTATTATTTAAGCTTGCTTTTCTATAAAACAGCTCCGCTCCACCATTAAGTTTTATTACAGTGTTGGAGAGATTTTTTTTATCAAAAATTGCTTCAAAATACATTGTATGAAGATTTTTAGTTCCTGTAGACTTTTGCGCAAAGTCCTTGTTGTTTATCCTGAATAGATAAAGGTCTCCGTTTGCAACTGCTTCATCAATGAAACTTGTTTTGATATTAGAGAAATCAATTTGATATCCGAGATTATCAACATCTCTGTAAAATTCCTCAATATCAGTGTAATACCCAGGATTTTTAATTTTACAAAAACTGAAAACACTGGTAGATTTATAGGAATGGAGAAAATCTACTAAAAATGAAATAAGTTCTTTTAGTGGTGTTCTGTATTCATTATCAGTATTATTATAATCTTTGATATATGTTTTCTGGTGATATATATTGAAAATGTGTTTACTAATTACAAGTGGTTTGACAAACTTTTCATTATTAACGACATAATCATCACTTGCTTCCTTAAAATGTTCTTTAACTTTTTTACTGGACAGCAGAGAATTCTTTGGTAAATACTTGATTGCCTGAGGAATAAGGTAATACTTTACTTTTTCGTAATAATCGTCTTGTTTTGAGGCAAGTGCTTTTTCGGATTCAAAATCTATCTTAGTACCTTTATTTAGAATGCCAACATAATAGAATCTGTTTTTCTTTAGCAGAATTGTTAGGTGGTCTTTTTCTTTACTGTAACTGAATCCATTGCCCAGTTGAGGACTATTGAAGTTAAGTTTGAATTTTTCGTCACTGTATTCTTTCTTTGTACAGTAATTTCTGCTTTTGTTATATAACGGAACAATACTGGAAAGTTCATACATTTCCTTATCAAAATCTGCGTAGAAATTATTTGATTTACTGTATGAATTGCTTTGAAAGATCTCGAGTTCGTTATATATATTGAGTAAACCATCTAAAGGAGCTTTTATTTTTTGTTTTGATTCACTATTCTTTAAATCAGTAGGCCACTCTCCATCGTTTATCTTTACAAGAGATTCAAAATCGGAAAAAACTTTTTTTGACAGCATTATGCTAAATATCTCGTCTGAATTCTCTTCTTTTTTCACAATTGAATTCAGATCCTTCAGAGAAAATTCAAGACCGTTAACTGTCTTATCAACATCTCCCTGATTGCGTTTAAATTTTTTCTTTACCTCTTTGTCTGCATCTTCACAAGCAAGATAAATCTCAAAATCATTTCTAATTTTGCTCCATCTGCTACCACCATAAACAAGTTTTGAAAGGTAATTCAGATGTTTTCCCTGAATAAAAATTCCTGATAGTTCATCTTCTGACATAATCTGAATACTCTTTACAAGATTCAGTATAACAGCGAGACCAGAGTCTTTATTCCATTGACTTATGCAGAACTGTTTTACGGAGTCAATAACCTGATCATCAGATTCAAAAACATCAAAAAGAAACGTTTCTTTATCAGAAAGAATTTGTTTAAAGAGAGTTGCCATTTTGAGTGATTTTTTATTTTTCAGTTTTACCTTTAAATCTTTATCCTTCTGACTTGCAAGGTTAATATACTCATTTAATCCCTGAATTTTTTCTTGACCAGCTACTGCAGGTAGACCACAAATTACCTTATTATATGAGTCAATTCCTTCCTGAGATAAGTAATTATTGTAGGATTCAACAGCAAAATAGTCACTCAAAGACCTATTTTCATCAATAACTCTATTTGATTTTAGTGATTTTTCTGCATTTTCAATTACCTGAGGACATTCATTCTTGCATGTATTAAAACAATTGATGTTTTCCAAGAACTTTGGAAAATTGTCATGAACAATTCGGTATGCAATTGATGTAGATATATCTTTTTTTGAAAATATATTTTTTCTATTCTCAAAAAAACCACTAAAATAGGTAAAAAAATTATCGAAAGAAGATATCAACTTTAATTTTTCAGGATCTGATTTTAAAAATGATGGAAGAACTATCTTAAAAAGATTTTTGTTGAAAATATATTTAAAAGCGCTTTCTTTCTTGTTTGCATCTAAAACTAAGTCTTCATCTTCAACTTCATCATTTATAGACTTCTCTAGTGTTAGTGAGTATGCCGAAGTTAAATCAAAATTTTCAAATCTACTAATAACAAGTGCTCTTAATTTTTCCTGTACCTTTTTCAGTTTATCGTCATCATCTTTTTTTATTGCTTCAGCTAATTCATTCCATTCGTTTATTTGAAAATTACTGAGGCATCTGTTTATAAAATCCCGTAGAAAATCATCAACAATCTTTTTGGTCTTTTTATAGTTATCATTTAAGACATAATCCTTCTCTACAAGACAATCTTTCTGTATATTCTCAAGTGTTTTTCCCACAGGAATCAATTCATTTTTTATAGTTAATTGTTTGCTGTACTTATCTGTAAATTCTAATAATGAAGCCATATTATATTCCTTGTCTTAATTCTCGTCTTATAAGCTCAATTTATACAAAAATATGATCAAAATTTTTCATAATTGTTTTTATTCTATTATAAGCATAACAATATAATTAATAATGTTATATGTAATATATTGAATAATTAATCACATTTTTACACATTTTAATTTGATATATGTGACAGGGATCGCTTTGATCATTTTTTTTTGACAAAGCGCTAGTTTTCTAATAATTTTCCTTATGGATGTTGTAAATAATTAGGAACTGCGCACATAAAAGATTTGAACATTTGAAATATTGCTGAAATCAGCACCGGCTATGAGATACATACGCTTGGACTTGTTTGCTGGTGCTTTTGACGAGTTTGATCTTAAAAGTCTAATCAATTCAGCAATTGGTAAAGAAGGCTCACATGTAGTAGTTGACAGTGGTGTTTTGGTAAAACCCTTAGTGATACAGATGGTTAGGTCGCATATCAGAGTCTGTCAAAAACGAAGAATATTAAATCCAAAAATTTTACAATCGAACCTTTTATGAAAGTTTACTGCACTTTCTCACCGATTTCTCTATCTTCAAAAGTCCTTTTACCATTGACAATGGAAGTTACATATGAGTTGATGAGATCCATGGCCTCCTGCACTCTATCTCCGCTTAGCTCAATATGATACATATTGCCAGGCTCTCCTACCACTACCGCATCACGCTGAATAAGGGGGCAGGAAATGGTATAAAAACCCTTGCCCTGCTGTTTAGGCGGCTTGCATTCATGCTCTTTTGAATACTCCTCGGCCAGGGTCTTGGCATCCTTGTCCGCATGCTTTTTGGTATACTGTAACCTTAAGACGGTACGAGGATTGCGATTGGTTTTAGAATTAACCGGTGAATAATACTCTACGGTGGTTCCCTCAACCTTCATAGTCCAGTTTTCTGGAACCGGTGGAAAATAAACCATCTGCAGCCTGGTGGCATAAGCAAGAGAACAGATCCCAAATCCTACACTCAAAACAGAAAGCTTAAGAACTTTAGAGAGATTCATTATTGTGACTCCTTGTAATTTCAGCATCGAGCAGTCTAAGTCCATCCTCAGGATCAGAACTCTGACAAAAACGCCTGAAAAAATCTTGTACATCATTACGGTTCATTTTAGCATAGCCTAAAAACTGTTTGGTACGATCCATGACGATTTTATCGCTGCGCGGGGTATCCTTAAAGGTCAAAAGCACTTCCCGGCAGGTTTGCAGTAGTTTAGCGTAAGAATAAGGAGGTGCGCCCTCCTTGATGCAGTGCCCAAGATTCGGGGTAGCAAAACCTCCGCGTCCGCACATAAAATTATGACAGAGTGTAACCTTTTCACACAAAAGCGCCTCCGCAAGAGAGTTGATATTGCCATTGGCAATAAGCACAGCACTGCCCTTGTACTCATGCAAGGGCCTGATAGCCTCCCAGTTTAAGGCCTCCTGGCGATAAAGTCCCTTTCGGGTTCTAGCATGTACACAGATTTCCTTGACGCCCTCCTGGGCCACGGCTTTGATAATGTCAAAAGACTCGCTGTCATCTAAAAAACCAAGACGGACCTTACAGGAGAGCAGACAGTCGTCTGGCAGGGCATCACGCACCGCAAGAACAATGCTTGTTAGCAACTCCGGCTCCTTTAGAAGCATGGCCCCGGAATGATGAACAAAACGCGAAGGACAGCCAAAGTTCAAATCTATAGATTTGGCGCCAAGATCATAGGCAGTTCTGGCCGAGGCTGCAAGTGTTTTGAGATTATCGCCAAGCAGCTGTACTCTTATCGGGGTTCCATCCAAAGTTTTACCATCATTTAAGAGTTCTGGAACTTCTCTTATAAAGGTTTTTTTGACCACCTTAAGATCTGTTACCCGTATAAACTCCGAATAGCAGAGATCATAACCGCCATGCGCACACAGCACCCTGCGCATCGGCGCATCAGCAAGACCTTCTAAAGGCGCAAGATAGACCGTACTGTTTTTAATACACATAAAGGGTCCAAGAGCAAAAAACTTTTGTGTTTAAGTCACAAAATCAAAGATTAACCAAGACTTTTGCCTCACCTTTGTACACCGTAACGGCAGGAGCACAGATTTTGTGCTAAAATCATCGTAACTAAGGAGTCACAATGATAATCGCCACGCATGACGGCACATTTCACGCCGATGAAACAACAGCCTGTGCCATTCTAACCTATCTTAACGAAAACGCAACCATTATCCGTTCCCGCGACGAGAACACACTTGAAAGTGGAGATCTTGTTATCGATGTCTCCTCCCAAAATGATGACAGGCATTTTGATCATCACAGCAAGGACTTTACCCTGTGCCGTGACAATGGGATCAAATATGCCACCGCTGGTCTGATGTGGATGCATTACGGCAGAGAGTTTTTACAAAAAACTGCCAACGATGCCAAACTCTCCTATGCCGATGACAGTATTATTGAGGCTGCCTTTAAACGGATCGACAGTGAAGTAATGGAGATGATCGATCTTAATGACAATGGCCAGCTGACCCGCTATACCGAAGAGCTGGCTGAAGCCAAAACCCAAGATGAGGCGAGGATTGTCACAAGTCTCAATGAGTTTTATCTAAAATCACCAGATCTCCCCTACCTGGTGTCGATGATGAACCTGCCAAATATCACCAAAGAAGAGCAGGATAAAAACTTTTTAAAAACCGTAAAAATTCTGAAAACCCTGCTTATAGCCACTGCCATCAATGCGCTTAATACCGAATACGGCATCAAAAAAGTGCTTGAATGCTACAGTGGCGGACCGCTTTTAATCATGCATGAAAAACTGCCATGGTCTTCGGCCGTGTTCAATCATGAGGAATTCTTCAAAGACTGTATGCTGGCCGTCTATCCCGATCGCAACGGACGCTGGCGAGTCCAGTCACTGCCGGTATCCAAGGCCAAAAGATTTGAAAACCGCATCTCTGCGCCTCTGGCTTTTCGCGGCCTCAATGATGAGGATCTAGATGAGGCCACAGGACTTAAAAACACCACTTTTGTGCACAAATCTGGATTTACCGGAGGCGCTAAAACCTTTGAAGATAATCTCGCCCTCGCTAAACTGTGGTTAAAGCTAGGACTTAAAGCCTAAGGCGGTTCACTTGATTTTGATTAAAGCCTTGCCTTCATTGCCTCTGGCCCTAAGAAAGGAAACCTTGCGGTCATAGTTTGCGGCAGGCTTTTTCTGCAGATAGAAAAAAGAACGGTCAAAAATCTGTAGCTCTACAGAGCCAGAGCCGCCCTCAAGTTTCTTGCCATTGGAAAATTCCGAGTACAAATAATAGATATCGTTCTTGCTGTCCAAATCAACTTTGGCTAACTGTCGCGGCATCACATTGTACCATCCGTCAACAACCCAATCGTTTTCCTTGTTATCAAGATAGGAAAATGCCATCACCACGGTAGCATCAGTATGGTTATCAATGGTAATCTCAAGACACTGCGCCCTGGTTATGGCCACACCTAAAAATGATAACAGCAAAAGACCCTTAAGACTTACTTTCATAATCAACACCGGCCAAATCTCCATCTAACATAGAGAAAATTGCCATCAGTCTCCTTAACTTAAATAAAGAATTTATGACACTTAAAATAGTTGACGTCTCTATCAAACAAGAGACCCCCTAGTAAAAACTGGCAACGCATGCACGCTGCAGCTCTATTTAAAACTGTTTTATTAACCTTTCGCAAAAGGCAGGTCTCATCCGCTGTATTTATGCATTCCTTATGCAAAGGCCTATATTTTGCAAGCACTCAAACTTATGGCACAAAAAAACCAGAACCGCCATTTTGGCTGTCACCATGTGACGAGTCTTTACGCTCCTCGGCCTTATCATCTTTCTGATGCTGACGGTTGGAGGCAGAATCAAGTCCCTGTGTATACTCGCTGACATCAGGTTTAGCGTCCCCACTCCGCTGCGACTCAGCATTATCAGCCATTATATTCTTTGGACCATAGCTCTTTAAAAAGCCCTCAACTCCGCGTGCATTTAACTCATAACGGAAAGTACGCACAAAAAAGACCATATAGATAAGAGGCAGAAACATGATGATATTGAAAGCAAGATTGATATTGAAGATAAGCTGTACCAGAATCACCACTCCGACACTGGTATTGGCATAGGCACACAGTCTTAGCAGATTGGAAAACGGTGTCCTGATCTTCCCCATAAAGATAAAGAGCGGTTTAGACAACAGCGCCATGAGACAGGTATTGAAAATCAGAATACACAAAAACCACACCAGCATAAACACAAAGATAAGCGGCAGTGCCAGATCTAAAATCTGACGCACCAAAGAAGCGCTGCTCACAGGATCAAAGGCCACCCCCGAACTTACAAGATCGGTGTAGTTTAGCACATTGTACGCGGCGTCAACTTTAACCTTAAGACTAGTGGAGTTTAGCTCCACAATGGCTACCTTGCCGTTATTCTCGTTTTTGACATTGTAAAGAATGATGAGATTGCCATGATCATCATAGATTTCCTTATAGAAGGTCGTGCCATCAAGGGGTGAAAACACACCGTTCTCATCAAGATAGGACTTGGGGATCTCAAGTATCAGCCGAGGCAGATTGATACTGTCATAGATTTTAACCACCGCATGGAAACGAAAGGTGGCAAAGACTGCCAAAATAGTGCTTATAATCAGCATATACACTAAGCCTAAGCCACGCATTTTAAAGAGTACGTCAAAATAAAAACGTACGGAAACGATGGATTTATAAGGATATAAAATAAAATAATTAACAAGATTCTGCATCTATTTACACTCCAATACTCCTATTAGCATACCACATACGAAAAATTATGGAAAAAAAAGGAGGGCTAATTTACAATCTAAATATAAAATTCGTCAAAAATTATGAATAAACGCCATAAAAAAGTTCCAAAACATGAAACATCCTGTACTTGAAATTGCCAGTAAACTTATAAAAATTCCATCAGTTACGCCATGTGATAAAGGCTGCATGCAGATTGCCAAAGATTTGCTTGCCCCCATAGGTTTTAGTATTGAAGATCATAATCATAAGGAAGTGAGTAATCTTCTTGCAACTCACGGCAGCGGGAGTCCTTTTCTCCTCTTTTTGGGGCATACCGATGTGGTGCCTGAGGGGGATCGCCGGGACTGGGAACACGATCCCTTCCTCGGTGAGATTATTCTCCATGAGAATACTGAATATCTCTACGGACGCGGCAGTTCTGACATGAAAGGAGGCGATGCCGCCATGCTCTATGCGCTTAAAACCTTTGTGCAAAAGCATCCTATGCATCAGGGCACAGTAGGAATTGCCTTAACCTCCAACGAGGAAGGTGATGCTGTCGGTGCCACACCTTATCTTGTTGAAGTTTTAAAAAACAGCCAGCGCATCCCTGATTTCTGTCTCATAGGCGAATGTTCCTGTGACAAGGTGTTTGGTGATTCCATCAAAAACGGGCGTCGCGGTGATTTTAACGCGACCATTGAAGTATTGGGGCAGCAGGGACATGTAGCCTTGGAACAGGAGGCTAAAAATGCGATTTTTGAGGCCGCCCGCTTTATTTCGGCCATGCAGGAAAATCCTTTGGATCACGGTACAAAAGATTTTCCTAAATCCTCCTTTCAGGTTTCCAACATCCATGCGGGTACAGGGGCTGACAATGTCATCCCCGGACGCTGTACACTGCGCTGCAATGTGCGTTTTAATGACTTGCAGAGCGAAAAAAGTATTTTAGAACACCTAAAAGCCGTAGCCTGTCGTCATGAAATTAAGGTAATCATAGAAGGTCATGAAGAGGGACTCCCCTTCATCACCAAAGAGGGCATTCTCATTGAGGTGCTCTCCCAGTGCATTGAGGAAGTACTCAGCATCAAACCAGCCTTAGGCGCAACCGGCGGTACCTCAGATGGACGCTTTATAAGACCTCTTGGGACACAGACCATAGAATTTGGCCCTGTCTCCACAAGAATTCACAAGGTTAACGAGATGGTAAAGGCAGAAGATCTCATAAATCTCTACAGAATTTATGAGAAATGCCTTGAAAAACTCTTCTTATGACGAGGAGAGTTTACACTCAGTCTTAAAGAGCAAAAGCGCCTTATGCAAAAGCAGCAGACCCTCATCCGCAGCCTTTTTGGAAAGATTAAGACAAGGGGCAAGACGCAGCACATCCTCATGGGCAGTAAGAGTCAGAAGGCCCTCTCTGAAACAGCACTTTTGCAGCAGCGCTGATTTTTTAAGATAAGGCTCCTTTAATACAAGACCGAGAAGCAGCCCATCGCCCCTTACCATTTCAAAGACATTCAAACTAGAATTGAGTTTTAAAATTTCCGCCTCAAGGTAATCATGCATCTGCCTTACCTTCTCTAAAAACTTAGGATCTGAGACCTTGTCCACCACATACTGACCTACAGCACAGGCCAAAGGATTGCCGCCAAAGGTAGAACCGTGAGTTCCCGGGCCAAAATGAGCGGCAATTTTTTCTGAGGTCATGACCGCACCAATCGGCAATCCTGCCGCAAGGCCCTTGGCTGAGGTTAAGATATCCGGTTTTACTCCGGCACTTTCAAAGGCATAGAAGGTCCCGGTACGGCCGACTCCCGTCTGCACCTCATCAAAGATCAAAAGCGCATGATGCTTGCTGCACAGTTCCCGAACTTTCTTTAAAAAAATAGGCGTGGCCTTGATAATACCGCCTTCACCCTGAATCGGCTCTAAAATAACCGCACAGGTCCTGTCACTGATGGTTTTCATGAACATATCGACATCATTGTAGGGAAGATGCGTAATTGCCGCAGGTTTAGGACCGAAACCATCAGAATACTCCTCATGTCCTCCCACCGTGACAGAAAAGAAGGTCCTGCCATGAAAACTGTTGGTAAAGGAGATAATTTCATCCTTTTCCACCCCAAAATCATCAAAAGCGGCGCGTCTTGCAAGTTTTAAGGCCGCCTCATTGGCCTCCGCCCCCGAGTTAACAAAGAAAAAACGCTCATAACCGGTTGCTTTCTTAAGTCTTAAGGCCAATCCCAGCGTATATTCATTCGTGAAAATATTACTGACATGCAAAAGCTCCTTTGAAACATTTTTGATGATCCTGACCACGCCTTTAGGAGTATGACCTAGAACATTGACAGCAATTCCCGAGGTAAAATCCACATAGCGCCGTCCCTCGTTATCATAAACATAAGCGCCATGCGCCTTCTTTATCACCATATCCATTGGTTTATAGCAGGGAAACATTACCTCATCAAAAGTTTTTCTTGTGATTTTCATAACATACCTTTTTAAAATTTAGCACTAGGCATTCACGTCATAAATAAATGCTTCTTCATCACAGACTGCTCTTTTCGGACAGTTTTCGCAGTCCTTTAAAATCTTCTCGGGCAAAGCCTCAATCACAGTTTTTTCAAAACCGACTCTAGAAAAGAAAATTGGAGAACGTGTCAAAACAAAGACCTGTTTGATGTACATTGAGGAGGCCTTCTTTAAAAGATAGTTGACAATGGCGCGGCCCTGTCCCTGTCTTTGAACCACCGGAGATACTCCTAGGGAGCGGATTTCCGCAAGACCAGAATCATAAATATAAAGGCAGGCACACCCAACCACGGCATGATCTTTTTCGCACACGGCAAAAGTCTGAATATTGCGGACGATCTCATTGCGTTTGCGTGGCAGATTCTGTCCCTGCTGTGCCCAGTATTCAATCATGGCCATCAGCGCATCTACATCCTCTAAGGTAGCCTGTCGTACCTGAAAATCCTTATGCTCATTTTTGGTAAATACCTTGTTCAAGGTCACAAGAGCAGTCTGCACCTCATGAATTTCCTCATCAGTCAAATCCCCTTTCCTAGAGAAGGCAGTGACTCTGTCATAGATTTCTTCCAAGGTCAGACCTTTTAAAGGCTCTGCAATAAGATATGACAGTTCCTTGTGTTCTTGTTCCATAACTACCCCATATCCAAAATAACTAGCCTACACCACTAGCCGATAAAAGTGGTACCGCAGGGAATGCCTTCCCTGATTTTTTTCCCCAGTAAATCCTCCCTATAGGAGGCGATGCACACTTCAATTGCGTAGTTTTCCACTATATCCATGGCACTTTTTACCTTCACCAGCATGCCATCAGTAATGGTGTTATCGGCAGCAAGACTCATAAGATGTGCTCTGTCCAAAGTAGGGATAAGTGTCCCCTGCCTGTCTAAAACCCCGCTTACATCCGAGATAAGATAAAGTCTGGCGTGTAACAGCGCACTTATCGCCGTGGCCACATCATCGGCGTTGACATTATACAGCTCCCCCCTATCATCCATAGCAAGAGAACAGAGTACCGGAGTTATGCCATGACTGAGCAGCAGCCTTAAAAAATCATCACGATGGGGTTTAACCACTCCTACCATCCCAAGGTCTGCTGATTTTTGGGTAGTAATAAGACTTTGTCCATCACTGGCCATAAGTCCTATGGCATTAAGTCCTGCTTTTTTTAGTATACCGACTAGCGCCTTGTTGCAGGTACCGCCCAAAGCACCACAGATATACGGCATCTGCTCCTTTGGAGAAACACGCAAACCATCCTTTTTTAAAACCTCAAGATGGAGTTTTTCAAAAAGCAAGTCAACTTCGACTCCTCCTCCGTGCACCACCACCGCTTTGCAGCCTTTTAGCTCTCTGAAGATTGCCTCGAGTCTCTCTCTATCGGCAAGTGCCTTGCCGGAAAATTTCAGTACCACCAGCTTCTCTTTTTGAGAAGACTCATGCCTTGTTTCCATATGCTACTATCCCCTTTCTCAAATTAGAGTAATGATAAAGTCTCATCCATACCATAGTGCAGATTCAACGCCTGCATGGCCTGCGCGGCGGCGCCTTTTAAGAGATTATCAATACAGGAAACAATGATAATATAGTTATCAGCAATTGCATAGCCGATATCACAAAAAGGGGTATACTGCACATAAGAGAGATGCGGAAGCGTATCCAGAACCCGTACCAGAGGCTTATGCTCATAGATTTTGTAGGCTAAAGCCACTTCATCCCTACCTATGCCATCTTTAAGCCGTGCCGTAATCGTGGCATGAATACCGCGTTTGAAAGAACCTAAATGCGGTGTAAAAATCACCTTGATCCCAAGATGCTCCTCAATTTCAGGCTGATGACGATGCGAGAAAACTCCATAGGCATTGAGACTCACCTCGCAAAAGGAATTGCCAAGTTTGGCCTTGCGTCCGGCTCCACTTACGCCTGAGACCGCATTTATGGATGGGCGGTAATCTAAATCAAGAAGATTATTTTCAACAAGTGGTTTTAAGGCTAACTGCGAGGCGGTAGGATAACAGCCAGGCAGGGAGATAAGAGAGGTCTTTTTAAGTTCCTCAGGATCGGTGTATTCACAAAGAGCATAGACGCTGCTTTTGATTAAATCAGGATATTCATGCTCAAAGCCATAGGCTTTTGAGAACACGTTTAGATCATGAATTCTAAAAGCGCCAGAGAGATCAAAAACCGCAATCTTACCCTCTACCAAAACCCCCGCCACATCATGACTCACCTTATGATCCGTGGCGAGAAATACCGCATCAGCATTTCCCCAAAGGTCCTTGGGATTAGACAGCGACAACAGTTCCTCATCACATATTCCCTTGAGAGAACCATCAATGTCACTTACTTTTTTATGCAGATCTAAAGAATGTTCGGAGACAAAAGCACCGCTTAAGGTCAAACGCGGATGTTTTTTGACAAGACGGCATAACTGCAGTCCGGCATAACCGCTGGCACCTACCACCGCAACTTTAATTGTGGAGTCTAAATTCATATGCAATCCTTAAGATGAATTCATGAAAACAACATGAAAAGAAGAGCATAAAAACTAAATTTCAACAATGTACCCTTCTTTTCGGTGTGGCTCATGTTTTCCAAAATAATACACACAAAGTTATAAAAATCAAAAAGATAAAGAAAGTAAAAATGAGCCTAGATCTACTTTCAGATTATATTTTAAGAAAACCCTCCAGGGTCGTTTTAAGCCTTGTTAAAAGGACGTTTGCCTTTTCCTCATTCTCGGAGGTAATCGAAACATAGAATTTAAGTTTAGGTTCAGTTCCGGATGGGCGCACCACCATGGCAATTTGCTCCTCAAAATCAAATTTGAGCACATCAGAAGGCGGAAGGTTATCAAGTCCATCAACATAATCACAAACCTTTTTAATCTTAAAATCAGAAAACCTGTCTTTTAAGGTTCTAAAGGAAGCCATGATTTCCTGCATGCGGTCAAACCCCTGCGGACCTTCAAAATCGTAGGAAAACAGAGCATTTTTACAGTAACCAAACCTTGAGTAGAGCTCCTTTAACTTGTCGATGAGTGACAGGCCCTGTTTCCTATAATATGAGAACATTTCGACAATCATAAGGACGCCATTAACCGCATCCTTGTCTCTTACATAATCACCACTAAGATATCCGTAACTCTCCTCAAACCCCAAAATATAATCAGATGAACGTCCATCCTTTTCCAAAAGGCCAATCTGTTCACCTATAAATTTAAAGCCGGTAAGTACATTTATGGTTTTGATTTTGTAAAAATCGGCAATCTTTTCGGCAAGTGAGGTGGTGACAATAGTCTTGACAAAAACCGGGTGACTAGGCATGGTGTGGTTGGCAAGACGCATCGTAGCCACATATTCAAGCAGCAGTAACCCCACCTCATTACCACTCAAAAGCAGATATTCATCCCCGCTATCTTTATCATCCTTTTTATAATCAGGGTTTCTTACCGCAATTCCCACCCTGTCACAATCAGGATCAGTTGCAATTAGCAGATCGGCTTGACGCTGTTTACAATAGGAGATACCAAGAGACAAAGCCTCCCTTATTTCTGGATTAGGATAAGGACAGGTCGGAAAATTACCATCAGGCTCCTTTTGCTCAGGAACGACGAAGACATTCAAATATCCCTCCTCGGCTAAGGTGCGGGTAACCGGTATCAGTCCAGTACCATTGAGCGGGGTATAGACAATGGCCACATTTTTGTCAACCGTCCTGTCATGCAGGAGAGACTGAGACCTGACAGCCTTGATATAGGCATCAATCACCTCGTCCTCAATATAGGAAATCAGCCCTGTTTGCATAGCCTTCTCAAAATCACAGTGCTTAACATCCTCAAACATATCAAGTTTTTTGATTTCCTCGGTAATGCTCCTGGCATCTTCGGTAGTTATCTGTCCACCATCAGCACCGTAAACCTTATAGCCATTGTATTTGGCAGGATTGTGCGAGGCGGTAATCATAATGCCCTCCGCACACTTCAAAGTACGAACTGCAAATGATAGGCAGGGAGTTGGCATAAGATTTTTATAAAGATATACCTTAATATTGCTGGCGGCTAAAATAGAGGCGGCAGTTTTGGCAAACAAAAGCGAATTGTGTCTTGAATCATAGGAAATAGCCACTCTTAAATCGTCTTTTGTTACTCTGCGTACAAGATAATTGGCAAGCCCCTGCGTAGCGAGCCCCACGGTATGAATATTCATTCTGTTGGTGCCAGCCCCAATCACACCCCTCAGGCCCCCGGTACCAAATTTAAGATCGGTATAAAAGGCATCTTCTCTTAAAGAGGAATTGTTTTCAAGTACAGAGAGTTCATCCTGCAAGGAACTGTCGGCCTTATGTTGCCACTCATAAAAAAGCTTTGTAATCTCACGCATAAAAACTCCTCAACAAAATTAAACTCTCAAGGCAAGAACCGCTACTGTTTAAAAACCAACAGGCATATTGACAACTATCTACACCAAAAACAAAAGCCTAGGATACCCCAGACTTTTGGTTAAAAACTTTATCACGTTAGTACTTGTAATGGTTCTTTATAAAAAAATCACGGCACAAGGCAGGCAGAACCTTCTTTGGTTTAGGCTTTCTTGGCCCTGTAGAAGTTGATGGAGGTGGCGGTAGAAACCAGGACATTAGCTCTTCTCCACAACCATCACCGGCCGGTACTTTGGCCTGTTTCACACAGTTTGGACTATCTAAAGGACAGGCAAGTCTTACATGCATATGTCCTCTATGCCCAAACCACGGTCTAATCTTGCGCAACCAGGAACGATCCTTCCCCTCATAAATCTTGCACAAAACTCTTTTGATACCGGGGGCGACAAAAATACGTTCCACTCTTTCATCCTGCGCCGCAAGATACAAAAGAGCCACTCTAGCATCGTCAAAATTCGCGGTAGGACGGTTTTTTTGATCAACAATAAATACATCCTTAGGATTTCTTAATTCACTTTCACTTTTACGCGGTTCAGCAAAATCAAAGGAAACGTCCACATCAAGACCTGACTGATGCGATCCATGACTTGAAGAGGCACCAAAAGGGCCTCCTAAAGGTCGACCCAGGTCTCCTATCAAAAGATCAGGAAGATGACTTTCTTTGGCTCTTTTAACTAGGCTGTTGATATAGTCAATAAGTTCTGGGTGTCCGTAGTTACGTTCAACGCCCCATTTTTGGATCTGAAAATGAGTCCCGGCCTTAAGCGGTACCGCCCCCTTAATACAGCCATTATTATAGGAACCGATGGATTCGGCGGCCTGTACCTCCAAAACACAAAAAGACAGAACAAGCCAGGAAAACAATAAATTTTTTTTTATTTTAAACATAAAAATTACTTAAATGTAAACAGATGACGAAAAATACCTAACTTGGTAGGAGGCTGAATGATCATTTCCACGGAAATTCCCTGAAAGGTAAAACGGAACCGTTCTTCCTCGGTAACTCGTTTAGTGGTATTTAACATGTAATTTTCAAGATTTTCATACAATTTGCGAAGATATGGCGTAGCCTCTTTAATCATGGTCTCCTTTAAGGCCATACGTACTCCATTTAGCTGCGGACCATCATTCATTTTCTGTGATCTTGTGATTTCCGAAAAAGACACCCCAGTGACATACTGGATCCACAGTTTTAAGGTTGGACGCAGCCAGATATCCGCCAGAGGATTGGTAGCCTCCTTATAAAAACCATTAATGTGATACTGCACAGTTTCCACACAGAGTGTTCTTTCCTTGTCACGTCCTTTGATGATAAATCTTCGGTATACTGTACGTCCCGTATGATCACGAATTTCGCGAAAGCAGTCGGTAGGCTCGCCACTCATCGAAGTACCACCGGTAAAATACATGCGCGGACCATCATGATGCTCCCGGGATTGCTTTTCTAATTTCTCATAATCGTACGGAGTAAAAGGGATCTTATCGTTTTCACTTAAGGACTGCCTAATAAGCGAAGTAATGAGATGGGATTTCTGCTCATGAGTCAAAAAACTTTCAAGATTTTCAATCATAAAGTTGATGAAACTTTCCTTAGCCGCAGGACGTAGTGAAGATACCCCTCCCCGGTTGAGAGCTATCTGCAGAGCATCCTCCTTTTTATGCAGAAAATGAGAATAAAAGATAAGGACCCAGATCTGCATTTTAAAGGACAGCACATGACTGAAGATATAACTTGCAAGTTCCCCCTTTCCCGAAAGTTCTCTGGCAATTTTAAGCGGTTTTCGATTGTACACCCAGTCACAGGCATACATATTCATATCAAACCAGTTTAGTCTGTCCGCAAGATTTGAAGAAAAGAATTCCTTGATCTCATCTTCACTAAGATCATCGAGGGATGACGGATCATTTTTAAACCATTCACTTTCTGTGGCAGGCAAAGGCCAGGAAAAAGTGGTCTGCATCCCGCCAAAACCGATTTTATGCTTTAAACGCGGCGATTTTTCGATTTCATTGAGGAGAGACCACAAAGCCGTAATCCGGTGCAATCTCTTCAGTAAAGGCGTATAGTTGGTATTCTCATTGTTATCTCCAATAAGGCCGATGTAGTCGCACATTCTGTCAAGGGTTTCACAGGCTAAGGCCCGTTCTTCATTCTTATAGACTCTCTGCCACAGATCTTTAATACTGATGACGGTATCGGCATGCCGCAGCAGTTTGGCGTAGGTTTCTCCCGAGGGATCAAAACACACCACTACGCGTTTTTTTAGATAATCAGCCTCAATCATATCCTCAATGGAAGGCAGATTACCCTTTTCTTCAAGGAAATCACGAGTAATATGCATCTGCGCGGCATTAGCCCAGCGTATCCTGCTGTTATTGGAGATCGGTCTTAGATAAGAATGGACGTAGACCTCAGGACGGCTCTCGGCTTTGCCTTCTGACCAGCGCAAAATACCATATTCAAGGCACAAGCCTTCTTCTCCTTCATTAGGAGTAAAAACATCAACAAAGAAAAAAGTGGTATATTTTTGAGGCATTTTGCTTAAAGACTCCGCGCAGGCTTACTTGGAGCCAGCAAATCCGTGTCCTCTTCAAGAACGGCTCCACCGTTATCAATATCCACCTGAGCCTCCTGCCCCATAGATGAGGATCTAACTTCAGTTTTTGGAACCTGATACACAGTACTGCTGGTACTTGCAGAGTTATTGGAATTAACCATAATTTCAGAGGAATTTGGAGTACCCGTAGCATCCATATAATCAAAAATAGGATGAATCTTTCGTACTCCATCAATCTTACGCACCTGATTGATGGCGCGGTTTCCCTCATCACGGGTAACATATCCCATAAGGTAAACCACCGCATTTTCCGTAAGGACTTTAAAACGCCCTGAGCTGATGTTTGAACCGGTAAGTAAAAGACTCTTTGCCTTACTCGTAATATAGGCATCCTTTATAGAAACGGAAGCCTCAAGAGGTTCTCTTATCTCAATAAAATTAAAGACTCTCTTCACTCCTTGGATATTGACAATCTTCTCAAGACACTCATTGATATACGCTCCATCAACAGACTCTCCCACCAAAAGAACATTACCATTCAGAGTGACACTGTCAACACTAAAGTTCTTAGGAATAGAACGTGATGAATCAGATTTTAAAATTGCAAAAACTTCATGATTAATTTTCTGATCATCATACTGCGTTCCTACAGAACGACTGTCAGACCCAATGTAGGCTCCGACTCCTGCAGCAGTGCTTCCTGCGACAAGCGCAAGACAGCCACTTAAATTTAAAGCAAAACCGGTTACCAGCAAAGAAACACAAAATGGTCTTAATTTTTTTGAAAAACGTATCATGGATCAACTCCTCAAATGTTGCCTAAATTATATCAACAAAGTACCAAAAATGCTTGAATTTATGATTGAAGAAAAACATAACCATATAAACAAGAAAAGAAGGTAAGAACCCAAATACTGACGAAAAAGTATACAAACGTTTGCCCCAAAAAAAGAAAATCCCCTAAAAACAGAAGTAATTAGGGGAACAATCAAACAAACATAAGGAGTATTTGAAGTATATCACAAAAAACAAAATAAAAGCAAGTTATAAAAAAAATTTTTTAATAAATTATATACCTCAAAATTTCTTAAGTACTATCAAAAGGTTATTTCAAAACAAAAATAAGTTTCTGTAAAATTAAAACAAAAACTAAAACGTTTTAGGTTATTATTTACAAAAGTTTTTTACCTACACAACAGCATATTGTTTAACTTTTATAACGATGCTGTTAAATCCTCAAAGGTATTAACACCAAGGCAGCCATGAGATGTTCCTGCTTTAGGCTATACTTGCAGAAAAAAAAGCCAAGTATTGCAAAACAGCACCAAACCTCAGCCATGTGGAGGTGATGTTGTGTTTAAACGTTACAGATCACAGTCTTTTTAAGAGAATTAGCATACACTGACATACTTACAAAATGAGCCTTAAAATTAAGTGTCCTATTCTTCAAAAATGATTGTAGTTATGGCAGTTAATGTTCTGAAAGCCTGGCAAAACTACCTTTGGTAGACCATATTATGTTGTTTCTTCCTGTAAAAAATGCTCCTATTTTTTTTGAGGATAAATTGTCTAATTCTCTTAAATAACCGTGATTAGAAACCCTAATCGTTACTATTCACAGTCGTAAAAAATATTGGGCAAGCCCCACCTATGTGAGGGTATGGCATAAGTCATTCCTTCCATACGATCCTAAGGATCTTGAATTTAATCAATGTTTTTTTGAAAGGCTTTTT
>Ga0256405_10005193_pt1 | contig 23008 bp, 19 predicted proteins | sample RumenRJG_02DNA_FD_189096 | JGI IMG/M metagenome (GOLD analysis project Ga0256405, IMG submission 189096) | Bovine rumen microbial communities from Lethbridge, Alberta, Canada - RJG_02 | ecosystem: Host-associated > Mammals > Digestive system > Stomach > Rumen | place: Canada: Alberta... | reverse complement strand
TGACCTACTAATAATACATCGTAGCTATCAGCATCTTTGCAATTAGTTACAAAAAGACCATTGCCAACACTAGGACCTAAATCAACTATTTCTGTATAGAAACCAGCTTCTTTGTAAAAAGATTGCAAGGTTAAAGCAACTTTAGTTACACCTTGAGTATTTACCGTTCCAGAGTCGATGTTAACTATAGCTTCTAACTTGCTTAAAAAGTCATTTAAATTTGTAATCTTAGACATGTGTTCACCTACTAAAATGTAGTCTTTTTAATAATTAGTTTACCTATTCCTTGCACTATAGAAATTATCAATAATACAACTGCTACCACTAACCAAATCATGTCGCGGTAACCCATTTGATAGCCGTAGCGGATAGCAAAATCACCAATACCACCAGCTCCTATGGCACCTGCAATAGCAGTGATACCAATAAAACTTACAAAAGTAATCATGGTTACTCTAGTGATACCAGAAATTGACTCTCTTAAATAAACGCCAAAGATGATTTCTAGCGGTCTTAACCCCATAGCCTTACTTGCTTCAATTAAACCTGAATCTAAATGGGATAACACAGATTCAATTTGACGAGAAAAGAAAGGTACGGTGCCAAATATCAGTGCTACAAATGATCCTGTAAGACCAGATCCTGTACCAACAATTGCTCTTGATAATGGAATGAGTAATACCATTAAGATAATGAAAGGAATAGCGCGCAATACGTCAATGGCTCTATCAAAGAAGATATAGACGAATCTATTCTCTAAGATACCACCCTTTTTACAAACCACTAAGAGTACACCAATTACAACACCTAAAACCCAAGCAATGGTTCCTGACACTAATACCATAATTAGGGTATCAAGAAGGCTAGAGTAGAACTCTTCACTTAAACGCTCAAAATTTGGCAACAAAGTATTAACTAGATTTTCCATTATTTTATTCTCTCTAAAGAAACGCCCATCTTACGGATGAATTCAAGCGCTGGTTCAATATCTTGATTTGGCTCTTTACCAAAGAGTTGAACACATAGTTGACCAAATGGCTTTTCTTCAATGTAATCAATATTGCCATATAAAATGTTAGCTTCTATACCGAAGTTTGCGTATAGTCTACTCATTAGAGGTATGGCTGTGGCATTACCTGTATAAGTAAGATGATAAACAGGTAGGTTCTCATCAATAAATTCTAACTTTCCTTTGGTATGTAATAGCTTTAAGAAGTTCTCGCTAGAGCCTGAGGTTTCAATAAATTTTTTACCAAGCTCTGTCTTAGGATTTGCAAAAAGCTCATACACATCATTGCACTCAACAACTTCTCCATTTTCCATTATGGCCGCTCTATGGCAGATATCTTTTACTACAGACATTTGATGAGTAATGATCACAATGGTAAGCTTAAGTTGCTCATTAAGGGTTTTAAGTAATTTTAAGATAGAGGCGGTAGTTTTGGGATCTAAAGCAGAAGTTGCTTCATCGCATAACAAGATTTTAGGATCGCAAGCTAAAGCTCTAGCAATAGCTACACGTTGCTTTTGACCGCCTGATAATTGAGATGGATGAACATAAGCTTTATCACTTAACTCAACTAACTCTAATAACTTTGTGATCTTCTTAATGCGATCTTCTTTTTTCATACCTGTACGCTTTAAAGGCATATCTATATTGTCAAATACAGTTCGAGAAGGCATCAAATTAAAGTGCTGGAAAATCATTCCAATAGATTGTCTGACAGAGGACAATTCTTTGTCAGAATAATCAGTTATGTCTTCACCATCGATAATGACTTTGCCACTATCTGGTTTTTCAAGCAGATTGATACAACGAACTATGGTACTTTTACCAGCTCCTGAAAAACCTATAACTCCGAATATCTCACCTTGTTTAATATTCAAAGATACATCTTTTACGGCATGAACTTTGCCTTTGGAGGTATCAAAATATTTTTCGATATGTTCAAGCTTTATCATTGATTTTATTCTATCTATAGTAAGTTAATGCTGTACACACTATGTGTGTTTTAAGTTTTTGATCTTTCTTTTTTTTTCTAAGATCTTTTGATTTTGAATGTCAATTTTACTATATCTTCATCAAGGTTGTTTTAATAAGCAAGATAACCTTTTGTATAAAACTATAAAAAAAGTCCCTCGTAAGGGACTTATTCTATAAATATCTGCCTTTACAAGCGCTATTGCTACCAAGCAGAGATATAGCCACCGTCATAAGCTGTATTGATAGTGTTCTTTACGTTATCAGATCTAAAAGCCTTAACCACTTTTTGGTAAATAGGGTTATCTTTGTCTTCAGTACGTGCAACGATAACATTTACATAAGGATTGTCTTCACCTGTTGCTTTAGGATCTTCAGAAAAGATTGCATCAGTAGGCTTTAACTTTGCAGTGTAGGCATTACCTCCGTTGATGCAGGCAGCATCAATATCAGGAAGAATGTTTGCTAGTACACCAGACTCAGCCTCTCTAATTTCAATTTTAACGTTATATTTTGTAATATCAGCTTTAGTTGGTACGTATCCTTTTGCTGGATCAACTTCAATTAGACCTGCTGCTTCTAGAAGTTTTAAAGAACGACCGCCATTAGTTAAATCTGATGGAATACCAATAATGGAGCCGTCTTTGATATCAGATACTGATTTAATTTTGTTCTTATTGTTATATAGTCTGATAGGAGCAATTAAAGTTTGGCAAATAGGAGTTAATTTATAGCCATTGCGTTCTATATCATTATTTAAGAATGCTACGTGCTGGAAGGCATTAAGATCAATCTCTTTGTCTGATAAAGCACGGTTAGGAGTAGCGTAATCAGAGAATTTTACTAGTTTAACTTGAATTTTATCTTTAGCTAAATTCTTATTTACATCATCCCAATGCAAGTTGTAATCACCTACAACACCAATTTTAACTACGGTTACACCGTCATCTGCTTTCTTATCTCCACAGCCAGTTATAGTAATGCTTAATGCTGCGATAGTAGCAGCGATGCAAAGCTTAATTGATTTCATAATATCTCTTACCTCAAACAAAATTTAATAAATTATTGATGAGTAAATTATTAATAAAATGCCAAATAAACGCAAATACTATATATCTATAGCTTGATATAGAAAATAACTATATTAATAGACAATTAATAGACAAAAAATTGCTAATTAATTCAATGTAATAGATAAAAGAATGAAACAAGGGTAGATTATGGTAAAAAAAGGCATGTTTAAGCTAAAAAAACAATTGACCTTAGGTTTTATTTTGTATTAAAATCCATAAGCTCAAATTTTTGTATTGAGTGAAATAGTAAGATCTGTCCATTTCGGACTAACAGGAGATTTTATTTAATGTCTACTATTAATCAGTTGGTTCGCAAGCCACGCGTTAAAGTAGTTTCTAAGAACAAGGTTCCAGCATTGGAAGCTTGCCCACAGAAACGTGGCGTTTGCACCCGTGTATACGCTGTTAAGCCAAAAAAGCCTAACTCAGCAATGCGTAAAGTATGTCGTGTTCGTTTAACTAATGGTTTTGAAGTTACTTCATACATTGGTGGTGAGGGTCACAACCTTCAGGAGCACTCAGTTGTAATGATTCGTGGTGGTCGTGTTAAGGACTTACCAGGTGTTCGTTACCACACCATCCGTGGTTCTTTAGACTGCGCAGGTGTTAAAGATCGTAAACAGTCTCGCTCTAAATATGGTGTAAAGAAGCCTAAGGCTTAATACATCCTTAAAGAGTAAGGCCAAACAATTTTTTTTAGATAATTTTAGGTTTTGGAAAACCCTGAAATTAGAGGATATATAAATGCCAAGACGTCGTGAAGTTGCTCAGCGTAAAATTTTACCTGATCCAAAATTCAACTCTGAGTTATTAGCAAAGTTTATTAATGTCGTAATGCTAGATGGCAAGAAGTCAATTGCTGAAGCTATCGTATATGGCGCATTAGACACCATTTCTGAGAAGACAGGCAAGGACCACCTCGCCCTGTTCGAAGAGGCCCTTGAGCACATCCGCCCAGACGTAGAAGTTAAGTCTCGTCGTGTAGGTGGTGCAAACTATCAAGTTCCAGTAGAAGTTCGTCCTGCACGTGGTAACGCATTAGCAATGCGTTGGTTAGTTGATGCAGCTCGTGGTCGTCACGAGAAGAGCATGGCTGCACGTTTAGCTGCTGAAATGGCAGATGCAGTTGAGAACAAAGGTACTGCTGTTAAGAAGCGTGAAGATGTTCACCGCATGGCTGAGGCTAACAAGGCATTCAGTCACTTCCGTTGGTAGTACTCTAGGAGATATATTACTATGGCACGTCAAACAGCTATTAATATGTATCGTAATATCGGTATCAGTGCTCACATTGATGCTGGTAAGACTACAACTACTGAGCGTATTCTTTTCTATACCGGTAAGAGCCACAAGATCGGTGAGGTTCATGATGGTGCTGCTACCATGGACTGGATGGAACAAGAGCAAGAGCGTGGTATTACTATTACCTCTGCTGCTACCACTTGTTTCTGGCACGGTATGAGCGGTCAGTGGAAAACTCCATATCGTTTCAATATTATTGATACCCCAGGTCACGTTGACTTTACTGTTGAAGTAGAGCGTTCAATGCGTGTTCTTGATGGTGCAGTTATGGTTTACTGCGCTGTAGGTGGTGTTCAGCCTCAGTCTGAGACCGTATGGCGTCAGGCTCAAAAGTACAAGGTTCCTCGTATTGCTTTCGTTAATAAGATGGACCGTACTGGTGCTAACTTCCTACGTGTTGTTGATCAAATCAAGACTCGTTTAAAGGGCAACCCAGTTCCTCTAATGTTACCTATTGGTAAAGAGGATTCATTCATCGGTGTTGTTGACCTAATTAAGCGTAAGGCTATCGACTGGGATGAGGCTTCACAAGGTATGAAGTTCGAGTACACCGATATCCCTGCAGATATGGTTGAAGATGTTGAAGAGTGGCGTGGCAAGTTAGTTGAAGCTGCAGCTGAAGCTAACGACAAGCTAATGGATAAGTTCTTTGGTGGCGAAGAGTTAACCGAAGAAGAAATTAAGGCTGGTTTACGTGAGCGTACATTACGCAACGAAATCATCCCTATGTGCTGCGGTTCTGCATTTAAGAACAAGGGTGTTCAAGCAATGCTTGACGCTGTTGTTGATTATTTACCATCACCAGCTGATGTACCTGATATTGAAGGTAAGACTTTAGATGGTCAGCCAGATACTCGTAAGGCAGATGATAAGGCTCCATTCTCAGCTTTAGCATTCAAGTTAGCTACTGACCCATTCGTTGGTAACTTAACCTTCTTACGTTGCTATTCAGGTGTTATCAATTCAGGTGATACCGTTCTAAACTCAGACAAGCAAAAGCGTGAGCGTTTTGGTCGTCTAGTTCAGATGCACGCAAACAACCGTATCGAGATTAAAGAAGTTTTCGCAGGTGATATTGTTGCTGCTATCGGTCTTAAGGAAACCACCACTGGTGATACCCTATGTGACCCAGAGCACCCAATTTTACTTGAGTCAATCGAGTTCCCAGAGCCAGTTATCTCTGTAGCTGTTGAGCCTAAGACAAAAGCTGACCAAGAAAAGATGGCATTAGCTTTAAACCGTCTAGCTCAAGAAGATCCTTCATTCCGTGTTCACACCGATGAAGAGTCAGGCCAGACCATTATTTCAGGTATGGGTGAGCTACACTTAGATATTATTGTTGACCGTATGCGTCGTGAGTTTAAGGTTGAGTGTAACGTAGGTAAACCACAAGTAGCATATCGTGAAACAATCAAGGCTAAGGTTGAGCAAGAAGGTAAATTCGTACGTCAGTCTGGTGGTCGTGGTCAATACGGTCACTGCTGGTTACGTATCGAGCCTCTTGAGCAAGGTAAAGGCTACGAGTTTGTCAACGAGATCGTTGGTGGTGTTATTCCTAAGGAATACATCCCAGCTATTGATAAGGGCGTTCAAGAGCAGATCGCTAACGGTGTAATGGCTGGTTACCCAGTTGTTGACGTTAAGGTTACTGTATTTGACGGTTCTTTCCACGAAGTTGACTCATCTGAAATGGCATTCAAGATTGCTGCTTCTATGGCTTTCAAAGATGGTTTCAAGAAGGCACAACCTGTTCTTCTAGAGCCTTTAATGAAGGTTGAAGTTGATACTCCTGAAGAGTACATGGGTGATGTTATCGGCGATTTAAACCGTCGTCGTGCACTTGTAGAAGGCATGGAAGATGGTCCTATGGGCAAGATCGTTCATGCAATGGTTCCTCTAGGAGAAATGTTCGGTTATGCTACCGATTTACGTTCTCAAACACAGGGTCGTGCTTCATACGTAATGGAGTTCGGTCACTATGCAGAGGCTCCAAAGAACATCGCTGAAGCAGTTATTGCAGAGCGCCAGACTAAGTCTGAATAGTTTTATTTAACATTATTTTTAACTGGTGTAGTGAAAGCTGCACCTCTAAAAACTAAAGGAAATTAAAAAATGGCAAAAGAGAAGTTTGTCCGTGGTAAGACCCACGTAAACGTAGGTACAATTGGTCACGTTGATCATGGTAAGACTACTTTAACAGCAGCTATCACAACCGTATTAGCAAAGACCTATGGTGGTGAAGCACGTAAGTTCGATCAGATCGATAACGCACCAGAAGAGAAGGCACGTGGTATTACCATTAACACCTCTCACGTAGAGTACGATACAGCAAAACGTCACTACGCACACGTTGACTGCCCAGGTCACGCTGACTATGTTAAGAACATGATTACTGGTGCAGCACAGATGGATGGTGCAATTCTAGTAGTAGCAGCAACTGATGGTCCTATGCCACAGACTCGTGAGCACATCCTATTAGCACGTCAGGTAGGCGTACCATACATCATCGTATTCCTAAACAAGTGCGATATGGTTGATGACGAAGAGTTATTAGAGTTAGTAGAGATGGACGTACGTGATTTATTAAATCAGTACCAATTCCCAGGTGACGACACTCCAATCATCCGTGGTTCAGCATTAGGCGCATTAAACGGTGAAGAGAAGTGGGAAAAGGCAATTCTACAATTAGCAGATACCTTAGACTCATACATTCCAGATCCAAAGCGTGATATTGACGATCCATTCCTATTACCAATCGAAGATATCTTCTCAATTTCAGGTCGTGGTACAGTAGTAACCGGTCGTGTTGAGCGTGGTATCATTCACGTAGGTGATGAAGTAGAAATCGTTGGTATTCGCCCAACCACCAAGACCACAGTAACAGGCGTAGAAATGTTCCGTAAGTTACTAGACGAAGGTCGTGCAGGTGATAACGTAGGTATCTTATTACGTGGTACAAAGCGTGATGAGGTAGAGCGTGGTCAGGTTCTAGCAGCTCCTGGTACAATCACACCACACACCAAGTTCACAGGTCAGGTATACGTATTATCAAAGGATGAAGGTGGTCGTCATACTCCATTCTTCAAGGGCTACCGTCCACAGTTCTTCTTCCGTACAACCGATATTACAGGTACTATCGATTTAAAAGAAGGCGTAGAGATGGTAATGCCAGGTGATAACACTGACATGACAGTAACCTTAATCCACCCAGTAGCAATGGCAGAAGGCGAGCGCTTCGCTATTCGTGAAGGTGGTCGTACCGTAGGTGCTGGTGTTGTTGGTACTATCATTGAATAATATCTAGTATTAGCTAGACGAGTCCGTAACGACTGTTGAGTCGTTACGGATTAATTGATCTTAAAGCAAACAAATATTTGCTTAACTATAAATAGGTTTTTTTATGTCAGAAACTACTAGCAACAAGACAGTGCCTGCTAAAAAAGCAGCAGATAAAAAAGTTGCCACAACTGCTAACGGTGTTCAATTATTTGTTTCACCTACAGTGAGTGCTATTTTCTGGACAATCGCATTTTTAATTGTAGGTGCAGTAATTTTCGGTAATTATTACTACACTACTAATAATGTCTCTGAGTCAAATTTAGCTCGTTTAATTAGAGTTCTAATTGTAATTTTAGGATTCGTAATTGCTTTTGTTGTAGCTTTATTAACTAATAAAGGTCGTACCTTAGTTCAGTTTGCAAGACAATCATATACTGAACTCAAAAAAGTTGTTTGGCCAACTAGACAAGAAGCAGTTCAAACTACATTTATTGTTTTTGTTGCTGTTTGTATCGTAAGCTTGTTCTTGTATCTTTGTGATATTGTATTTTTACAAGTTGTACGTTTGTTTACACTTTAATCTACTTCAGAGGACTTTATAAATGTCAGATTTGGATAAACTAGATGCTCCAGTTGCTGAAGCTCCAAGTGCAACTGCTGAACCTACCGCTAATGAAGTAGCTTCTGTAAATGATAAAGGCAACCAAGGCGGTGCTAAGACTAATTATTTTGGTGGCGATAAGTTCCGTTGGTATGTAATTCAAGCTTTCTCTGGTTTTGAACAGAGAGTTGCTTTAACACTAGCAGAGCGCATCAAGATCCACCACATGGAAGATTACTTTGGCGAGATCCTAGTTCCTAAAGAGAAAGTTAAGGAAATTAAGGATGGCAAAAAGCGCGAAAGTGAGCGTAAGTTCTTCCCTGGTTACGTATTAGTAAACATGAGAATGACTTCAGAGTCATGGCAGCTTGTTAAGCACACTGATAGAGTATTAGGTTTCATTGGTGGTACAGCTGAAAAACCATTACCTATCACAGAAGCTGAAGCTAACAAGATCCTAAATCGCTTGAAGGAAACTGAGGACGCTCCACGTCCTAAGACCATGTTCGAAGTTGGTGAACAGGTTAGAGCTATCGAAGGTGCATTCAAAGACTTCGTTGGTACCGTTGAAAAAGTTGATTACGAAAAGAATCGCTTAACTGTATCAATTGCAATTTTCGGTAGAGCAACTCCTGTTGAACTCGACTTTAACCAAGTTGAAAAAGATTTATAGTCCATTTCAAACAAAGGGGCATTAGCTCCTTTGTTTTCAACCCTGCCAAATATTAATTTCTCTAAAAATCAGATCGTTAATTTAAAAAGTCAAAAAAAACATTAATTTATTGATTAATTCATTGATCTGTGTCAAACATCTGTGTATAATCTCAAAGCTATTTTTTGCTCTTTTGCAAAAAATATTAGGTCATTTGACCAAAGGGAAGCGTGAAAAATTCACGCGTCATCACCCACTTTCACAGAGGAAAACCTCAAAATGGCAAAGAAAGTTACTGCCTATATTAAATTACAAGTTGGCGCTGGTAATGCTAACCCAGCTCCTCCAGTTGGCCCTGCATTAGGTCAGCACGGTGTTAACATCATGGAATTCTGTAAGGCATTCAATGCTAAGACAGCTAACATGGAAAAAGGACTACCAGTTCCTGTAATTATCACCGTTTACCAAGATAAGTCATTTACCTTCGTTTCTAAGACCACTCCTGCTTCTTTCTTAATTAAGAAGACATTAGGTCTAAAGTCTGCATCTCACAAGCCAGGTACAGAAGTAGCTGGTAAGATCACTATGGATCAATGCAGAGAAATCGCAAAGGCAAAAGAGCCTGATATGACAGGTGCTGATATTGAAGCATCTGCACGTACTATCGCTGGTACTGCTCGTTCAATGGGCATTCAGGTGGAGGGTTAATTCAATGGCTAAAATCGCAAAGCGTTTAAAAGAAATTCGTGCAGCTGTTTATAATACCAAACAGTACGAAGTTAAAGAAGGTTTTGAACTATTAAAGTCAACTGCTAAAGCTAAGTTCGTAGAGAGCGTTGATGTAGCAGTTCAATTAGGTATCGATGCAACTAAGTCTGATCAAAACGTTCGTGGTGCAACCGTATTGCCTCACGGTACTGGTAAGACTGTTCGCGTATTAGTATTCACTCAAGGTGAATTAGCAGAGCAAGCAAAGGCTGCTGGTGCTGATCACGTTGGTATGGATGAGTTAGCAGCAGAAATCAAGAAAGGCTTCGCTGATTTTGATGTTGTTATCGCTTCACCAGATGCTATGCGTGTTGTAGGTCAATTAGGTCAGATCCTAGGTCCACGTGGTTTAATGCCTAACCCTAAGGTTGGTACTGTTACCCGTGATGTTGCAACTGCTGTTAAGAATGCAAAAGCAGGTCAAGTTCGTTACCGTAACGACAAGGCTGGTAACATCCAGACTTCAATCGGTAAGGTAAGCTTCACCGCTGAGCAACTAGCTGATAACCTATCAGCTTTAATCGCAGCTATTGTTAAGCAAAAGCCTGCTTCAGCTAAGGGTACTTTCATTAAGAAGATTTGTGTATCAACAACTATGGGTGTTGGTTTAACAATCGATAAGAATACCTTAGGCGAAGATAAGAGCGCACAAGCTTAATCAACCTAGAGTTGCTTGCACCTTGGTACTAGGTGTATAAAGAATTTGGAAAGGGGGCTTTGCCGCCAAACCAAAGACCGCAAGGGGTAGTACCTTAATAATCTTGCGTAGGCGAAGGGAGTGTAAACTTCCTTCGGTGGTCCCGAAAGGGTATAGTCCACTATGGACATTCCAGGAGTCACTGCTAAAAATGGCATTGAATATCGAAGGCAAAAAGGCAATCGTTGCTGAAGTCGCCGAAGTAGCCAAGAAAGCTGTGTCAGCTGTTACTGCAGATTCATGTGGTATTCCAGTAGCATCTTTAACAAAACTTCGTAAAGAGGCTCGTGAGAACAATGTTTATTTACACGTTGTTCGTAACACTCTTTTAACTCGTGCTTTAGAAGGCACTGAGTTCGAGTGCATCAAGGATTCATGTAAGGGTCCAACCATCATTGGTTTATCCTTAGAGCATCCTGGTGCTGCTGCTAGAATCTTCAAGAACTTTGCAAAGACATGCGATGCATTCAAAGTTAAAGCTTTAGCTTTTGAAGGCAAAGCATATGACAGCAAAGACATTGACGTTCTTGCAACATTACCAACATACGAAGAGGCTATTGCTCACTTAATGGCAACCATGAAAGAGGCTGTTGCTGGCAAGCTTGTTCGTACTCTTGCTGCATTGGGCGAGAAGCTTGGTTCAGAAGGTGCTGCAGAATAATTGCAGCATAGCGATTTGGGGCTTTAAAAAGCCGATTGTTTTTTTTCAGGCATAGCCTGGTTATTTTATAGGAAGATTTAAAATGGCTTTATCTAAGGATGAAATCATTGAGGCAATTGCTGCTCTATCAGTTACTGAAGTTGTAGAGTTAGTTAAGGCAATGGAAGAGAAGTTTGGCGTATCTGCAGCTGCTGCTGTAGCTGCTGCTCCTGCTGCTGGTGCAGCTGGTGCTGCAGAAGAGAAGACTGAGTTCGACGTAATGTTGAAGTCAGCTGGCGCTAACAAGATTGCTGTTATTAAGGCAGTTCGTACTGCAACTGGTCTAGGTCTAAAAGAGGCTAAGGACTTAGTTGAGTCAGCACCTGCTAAGGTTAAAGAAGCAATGCCAAAGGCAGACGCAGAAGCTTTAGTAAAGGCTTTAGTAGACGCTGGTGCAGAGGCTGCTTTAGCTTAATTGCTAGCTTCGAAAATAGGTTCGCATCGGACCTTTTGGTAGTGTAAAAGACTACCAAAAAATGTAACCCGAGCCCTCATTATTGGGGGTTCGGGTTCGATGCCTTAAAAAACATAGATGCTAACGCATCCTTCCCGGAAACAGATCAAATAGAGGATCACCTATCCATGGTCTACTCCTACACTGAGCAAAAACGCATCCGTAAGGATTTTGGTAAGCGTGTAAAAGTATTAGATACTCCTTACTTATTAGCAGTACAATTAGACTCATTTAAACAATTTATTAGTTCAGATCCAAATAACGAAAACGGTTTGGTTGCAGCTTTTAAAAGCGTGTTCCCAATTAAGAGTTATTCTGGCAATGCTGAGCTATGCTATAACAGTTTCCACCTTGGAGAGCCAAAGTTTAATGTTCGCGAATGTATGATTCGTGGTACAACTTATTCAGCTCCATTAAAGGTAAATTTAAGCTTAGTAAGATACGAGAAAGATTCTCCTAAGACTGTTAAGGAGCGTATCGATCAAGACGTTTATATGGGCGAGATCCCATTAATGACCGAGAATGGTACCTTCATTGTAAACGGTACTGAGCGTGTCGTTGTATCTCAATTGCACAGAAGCCCAAGCGTATTCTTCGATAACGATAGAGGTAAGACTTATCCTGGTCGTATCTTATTCAGTGCACGTGTTATTCCTTACCGTGGTTCATGGTTAGATTTCGAGTTTGATCATAAAGATAACTTATTTGTTCGTATTGATCGCCGTCGTAAATTACCTGCAACTGTACTATTACGTGCATTAGGATATACAACAGAGCAGATCTTAGGCTTATTCTTCGATACCGTTGAAATCGAATTTAAGTCCAATAAGATCACTATGGAACTAGTTCCAGAATCTCTACGTGGTGAAACTGCATCCTTTGATATTAAGATTGGCAAGGATGTTATCGTAGAGAAGGGCATGAAGATCACTGCTCGTCACGTACGTCAGTTAAAGAAGGCTGAAGTAACATCTCTAGAAGTTCCAGCAGAGTACTTATTAGACAAGATCATTGCAAAAGACTATAAGAATAAAGCTGGAGAAGTTGTTCTTGCTGCAAATACTCAATTAAATGAAGACAACCTAAAAGCAATTGCTGAAGCTGGTTTAAAGAAGATTGAGATTCTTTACACTTCAGCTGTTGATGAAGGTTCATTTATTGCTGATACTTTACGTAACGACACTACTCGTGACTTAACTTCACCTGAGGCTGATAAGAACGCTGCATTATTCGAAATCTATAAGATGATGCGCCCTGGTGAAATCCCAACAGTTGAAGCTGCTGAAACTCTATTTAAGAACTTATTCTTCGCTGAGGATAGATACGATTTATCATCAGTTGGTCGTATGAAGTTCGATAGCCGCTTTGTTGAGGAGAAGAACTTTAAGGCAGGTGTTGAGCGTTTATTAGTATCAGAAGATGCTCAAATTAACACAGCAGATTCTTGCTTATCAGTAGTTGATGGCTTTGTTTATGCTCAATATCCACAAATCGTTGATGCAATCAAGCCTTTATTAGATGCTGCTGAAGTTGAATGCATGCCTAATACTACTCCAGAGCGTAGTGCTGATAAATTGCTAGGATTCTTAGATAATATTCTAATTCCTGCAAAGAAAGATCAGATGCTAACTGCAGCTGAGAGATTATTACACAAAGTTAAGATTCAGCCTAAAGATGGTGAAGCTTACACTTATGACAGAGCAATCATTCTTCCTTTATCAGTTCTTGAGTTAACAGCTTCTGCTAAGACTCTTGATGGTAAGGTTACCGATGCTAAGGGTAAAGAGATCAACTTAGATACTTCATTCATTGAGAATGAGGCTTCTCGTGGTACTCTAAATAACTCTGATATCATTAAGGTAATTCGTTACTTAGTTAAGATCCGTAATGGTAAAGAGACAATCGACGATATCGATCACTTAGGTAACCGTCGTATTCGTTCTGTTGGCGAAATGGCTGAAAACCAATTCCGTATTGGTTTAGTGCGTGTTGAGAGAGCTGTAAAAGAGAGATTATCATTAGGTGATCTTGATAATACAACTCCACAAGAATTGATCAATGCAAAGCCTATTTCTGCTGCAATTAAAGAATTCTATGGCTCAAGCCAGTTATCTCAATTCATGGATCAAAACAATCCATTGTCAGAGGTAACACATAAGCGTCGTATTTCTGCTTTAGGTCCAGGTGGTTTAACCCGTGAGAGAGCAGGCTTCGAGGTACGTGACGTTCACCCAACTCACTATGGTCGTTTATGTCCTATTGAGACTCCTGAAGGACCAAACATTGGTTTGATTAACTCTCTATCAGTGTTTGCTCGTTGCAATGACTATGGCTTCTTAGAGACTCCATATAGATTCGTAAAAGATGGTGTTGTTACTGAAGAGTTCCAATACTTATCAGCAATTGACGAAGGTCAATACGTTATCGCACAGGCTAATACAGATCTTGATGAAAATGGCAAGATCCTATCTGATTATGTACAGTGCCGTTATAAGGGCGAATCAGAAGTTAGACGTGCACAAGATGTTCAATTTATGGACGTTTCTCCACAGCAGATTATTTCTGTTGCTGCAGCATTAATTCCATTCCTTGAGCACGATGACGCTAACCGTGCATTGATGGGTGCAAACATGCAACGTCAGGCTGTTCCTACAGTTCGTTCAGAGAAACCATTTGTAGGTACAGGTATGGAGCGTGCAGTAGCTGTTGACTCTGGTGTATCAATCATCGCTAAGCGTGGTGGTGTAATTCAACACGTTGATGGTGGTCGTATTGTTGTAAGAGTTAATATCGATGAGATTGAAGGCGATAAAGACGCAGGTATCGATATTTACAACTTAATTAAGTACACCCGTTCAAATCAGAATACCTGCATTAACCAACGCCCATGCGTTTCATTAAATGAAAAGGTTAAAGCTGGTGACGTTATTGCTGATGGTTCATCAACAGATATGGGTGAGTTAGCTCTTGGCCAAAACATGAGAATCGCTTTCATGCCTTGGAACGGTTACAACTACGAGGATTCTATCCTTGTATCAGAGCGTGTAGCTGCAAAAGATCGCTTAACCACAATTCATATTGAAGAAATGTCATGTATCGCTCGTGATACTAAGCTAGGCCCTGAGGAAATCACTGCTGATATTCCTAACGTAGGCGAAGCTGCTTTATCTAAGTTAGATGAGGCTGGTATCGTTTATGTTGGTGCTGAAGTTGTAGGTGGCGATATCTTAGTTGGTAAGGTAACCCCTAAGGGTGAAACCCAGCTAACTCCTGAAGAGAAGTTATTAAGAGCTATCTTCGGTGAGAAGGCATCAGAAGTTAAGGATTCTTCATTACGTTTACCAAACGGTGAAACTGGTACTGTTGTTGATGTTCAAATCTTCACTCGTGAAGGTGTTGAGAAAGACAAGAGAGCAAAAGAAATTGAAGAGATGCATTTAAATCAAGCTAAGAAAGATTTAGATGAAGAATTTAGTTTCTTAACTCAAGGTCTAATGCATCAAGTTCGTGTTCATTTAGTAAAGAATGGCATGAAGCAAGAAGCTGTTGATGCTTTAGCTGATGAAGACTTATTAAAGCAAACTCTAAGCGATGATAAGGCTCAAAGACAACTTGAAGAGTTCTCTGCTCGTCTAGAAAACTTTGCCCAAGAGTACAAGGACAAGTTTGAAGCTGAGAAGAAGAAGATCACCGATGGTGATGATTTAACTCCAGGTGTTCTAAAGATTGTTAAGGTATATGTTGCTGTTAAACGTCGTATTCAGCCTGGTGATAAGCTAGCTGGTCGTCACGGTAACAAGGGTGTTATTTCAAGAATTAACCCTATCGAAGATATGCCTTACGATGAGACTGGTCGCCCAGTAGATATGGTTCTAAACCCTCTAGGTGTGCCTTCTCGTATGAACATCGGTCAGGTTCTTGAAGTTCACTTAGGCTTAGCAGCTAAGGGTATTGGTGAGAAGATCAACAAGATGTTGATTCAACAGAAGGCTATTGCTGAAATTCGTAAGACCTTACAAGAGATCTACGATTTAGGTGATACCTCTCAGAAGGTTGATATTTCATCAATGTCTGATGACGAAGTAATGGTACTTGCTAACAACTTACGTGATGGTTTACCTGTAGCAACTCCTGTATTCGATGGTGCTCAAGAAGAGAACATTAAAGAGATGTTGCGCATGGCAGATTTACCTGAGTCAGGTCAGATGACCTTATTCGATGGTAGAACTGGTCGTCCATTTGAACGTAAAGTAACAGTTGGTTACATGTACATGCTTAAGTTGAATCACTTAGTTGATGACAAGATGCATGCTCGTTCTACTGGTTCATACTCATTAGTAACTCAGCAGCCACTTGGTGGTAAAGCTCAGTTCGGTGGTCAGCGTTTCGGTGAAATGGAAGTTTGGGCACTTGAAGCATACGGTGCTGCATATACACTTCGTGAAATGCTTACTGTTAAGTCTGATGACGTTAATGGTAGAACTAAGATGTATAAGAATATTGTTGACGGTAAGTACACTATGGAAGCTGGTATTCCTGAGTCATTCAATGTTCTATTACGTGAAATTCGTTCACTTGGTATCAATATCGATCTTGTCCGCAAGGAATAAGTTTCAAGATGTGGGGGAGTAATCCCCCATTGTGGCGACAACAATAGGAGAAACTGTTGTGAGCAATATGGAAAACGGTCAAAACGACGACCTTTTAGAAGGTTTAGTTAATCAGACTCCAGTAGCTAAAACCGAAGATGCACCAATTGATCTTGAGATTAGCGATAGCTTAGGTAAATTTGCTAATCGTAGCAATGCATTTAAGCAACGCCTTGAAGATTTTGATGCAATCAAAATTGGTTTAGCTTCACCTGAGATGATCCGTGCATGGTCTTATGGCGAGGTAAAGAAGCCTGAGACTATTAACTATCGTACATTTAAACCAGAGCGTGATGGTTTATTCTGTGCTAAGATTTTCGGACCTATTAAAGACTATGAGTGTTTATGCGGTAAGTACAAGCGCTTAAAACACCGTGGTACTATCTGTGATAAGTGTGGCGTTGAAGTAACTCAGGCTAAAGTACGTCGTGAGCGTATGGGTCACATTGAGTTAGCATCCCCAGTTGCACATATTTGGTATTTAAAATCACTACCATCTCGTATCGGTTTAATGCTTGATATGAAGTTACGTGATATTGAAAGCGTACTTTATTTTGAGAGCTATGTTGTAACAGATCCAGGTATGACTGAATTATCTGAGCGTCAGTTACTAACCGAAGAGCAGTATGTAGATGCATTATCTAAGTATGGTGATGATTTCACCGCTAAGATGGGTGCTGAGGCTGTTCTAGACTTATTAAAGCAAATTAATCTTGAGGAAGAATTAAAAGCTGTACGTGAGGCTTTAGATTCAACTTCTTCAGAATCAAATCGTAAAAAGTTTGCTAAGCGCTTAAAGCTAATTGAATCATTTATCAATTCAGGTAACAAGCCAGAGTGGATGATCTTAACTGTATTACCAGTTCTACCACCTGATTTACGTCCATTAGTTCCACTAGACGGTGGTCGTTTTGCTACATCTGATTTGAACGATTTATATCGTCGTGTTATCAACCGTAACAATCGTTTAAAGAGATTGTTAGAGTTAGCAGCTCCTGAGATCATCGTACGTAACGAAAAGCGTATGTTACAAGAGTCTGTTGATGCCTTAATGGATAACGGTCGTCGTGGTCGTGCAATCACTGGTTCAAACAAGCGTGCCTTAAAGTCACTTGCTGACATGATTAAGGGTAAGCAAGGTCGTTTCCGTCAGAACTTATTAGGTAAGCGTGTTGACTACTCAGGTCGTTCTGTAATTACTTGCGGACCTTTCTTACGTCTACACCAATGCGGTCTTCCAAAGAAGATGGCTATTGAGTTATTCAAGCCATTTATCTATGGCCGTTTAGAGTTACGCGGTTTAGCTACTACCATCAAAGCTGCTAAGAAGATGGTAGAAAGAGAAGATCCAATCGTATGGGATGTATTAGACGAAGTAATTCGTGAACATCCTATTATGTTGAACCGTGCTCCTACCCTTCACAGATTAGGTATTCAAGCTTTCGAGCCTGTTCTAATCGAAGGTAAAGCAATTCGTCTACACCCTCTAGTATGTCCAGCATTCAACGCTGACTTCGACGGTGACCAGATGGCGGTTCACGTACCTCTAACTCTAGAAGCACAGTTAGAAGCTCGTGCCCTAATGATGTCTACAAACAATGTATTGTCTCCAGCTTCTGGTGACCCAATCATTGTTCCTGCACAGGACGTTGTATTAGGTCTATACTACATGACCCGTATGAGAATCGGTGCTCGTGGTGAGGGCTTAATTTTAACTGATGCTAAAGAAGCAGAGCGTCTATACAAGGCAGATCAAGTTGATTTCCACGCACGTATTGCATGTCGTGTAAATTACTTTGAAAAGAATACTGATACAGGTGAATTTGTTGAGCACAACGAATTACGTCTAACCACAGTTGGTCGTGCAATGTTGTCTCTAATTTTACCTAAGGGATTATCTTTTGATTTAATCGATCCTCCAGCAGAAGGCGTAACTCAAGAGAACATCCACGAAATCTTGTCACAAAAGAATTGGTTTACTCATGTTTCTAACCAACCTCTTGGCAAGAAGAAGATCGGTGCATTATTAAACAACTGCTATCATAAGTTAGGTCTAAAGGACACTGTAATGTTCGCTGACCACATTATGTATACCGGTTTTGCTAATGCAGCTATTTCTGGTTCATCAGTTTGCGTTGATGATATGTTAATCCCTAAGGAGAAACAGACAATTATTTCATCAGCACAAAAAGAAGTGATGTCAATTCAAAGTCAGTACGAGAATGGTCAGATCACTCCTGGTGAGAGATACAACAAGGTTATCGACGTATGGTCAAATGCAAATGATAAAGTTGCTAAGGCCATGATGGCAAACCTATCTACTCAGACTGCTAAGAACATTCTTGGTGAGGAAGAGAAAGAATCATCCTTCAACAGCATCTACATGATGGCTGACTCTGGTGCTCGTGGTTCTCCAGCTCAGATCCGTCAGCTAGCTGGTATGCGTGGTTTGATGGCTAAGCCTGATGGTTCTATTATCGAAACCCCTATTACTGCAAACTTCCGTGAAGGCTTGAACGTACAGCAGTACTTCATTTCAACTCACGGTGCTCGTAAGGGTCTTGCTGATACCGCATTGAAGACAGCTAACTCAGGTTACTTAACTCGTCGTTTAGTTGACGTAGCACAAGACATGGTAATTACTGAGGACGATTGCGGTACCGATGATGGTCTAGAGATTACTCCACACGTTAACGGTGGTGATGTAATTGAAACCTTACGTGACAGAGTATTAGGTAGAACTCTTGCAGCTGACGTTCTAAAACCAGGTTCTAAGGAAGTTCTAATACCTAAGGGGTCATTACTAGACGAGAAACTATGCAGTGTATTAGAGGCTCATAGCGTTGATCGTGTAAAGGTACGTTCACCTATTACATGTAAGACTAAGTTTGGTATCTGTGCTAAGTGCTATGGTCGTGATTTGGCTCGCGGTCACTTAGTAAATCCTGGTGAAGCAGTTGGTGTTATTGCAGCTCAGTCAATCGGTGAGCCTGGTACACAGTTAACCATGCGTACCTTCCACATCGGTGGTGCAGCATCTCGTGCAGTAGCTGAATCTGGTGCTACCGTAAGAAATAGCGGTATTATCAGAATTGAGAATTCAAAGGTAGTAACCAACACTGAAGGCAAGCAAGTTGTAACTTCTCGTCAATCAGAGTTATTTGTTATCGATGAGTTTGGCTCAGTTAAGGAAAGCCACAAGATCCCTTACGGTGCCGTATTAGAGGTTAAGGAAGGCGATCAAGTTAAGGTTGGTCAAACTGTAGCTCGTTGGGATCCTCATACTCACCCAATTATTTCTGAAGTTCACGGTTTCATTAAGTACACAGATATTATTGAAGGCGTAACTGTTGATAAGAAAGAAGACGAAGCATTAGGTATTTCTTCAATCGAAGTTAGAGAAATGGCTGCTCGTCCAACACAGGGTAAAGAGAAGAGACCTTCTGTTAAGATCGTTGACCAAAAGGGTGAAGACGTTCTAATTCCTGGTACTACAGTAGCAGCTCAGTACATGTTACAGGCTAAAGCTATTGTTCAAATTCAGGATGGCGCAGAGATCAATATCGGTGACGTTATCGCTCGTATTCCTCAGGTTGCTGGCGGTACTAAGGATATTACCGGTGGTCTACCTCGTGTTGCAGACTTGTTCGAAGCACGTGCTCCTAAAGAGCCAGCTATTTTAGCTGAGATTTCAGGTACTATTACCTTTGGTAAGGAAACTAAATCAAAGCGTCGCTTAGAGATCACTCCTGCATTAGGTGCAGTTGATGAGTTTGGCATGCCAGTTCAACCTCATGACGAGATGATCCCTCTATCACGTAACTTAAACGTATTCGAGGGTGAAACTGTAACTAAGGGTGAAATGATCGCTGAAGGTCCTGAGTCACCACACGATATCTTAAGATTACGTGGTGTTAACGCTGTAGCTAACTACATTGTTAACGAGGTTCAAGACGTTTACCGCTTACAAGGTGTTAAGATTAACGATAAGCACATTGAAGTTATCGTTCGTCAGATGTTACGTAAGTGCGAAATCCTTGATCCAGGTGAGTCAACAGAGTTCCTAAAGGACGAAATTGCTGAAGTTTCACGTGTACGTACTGTAAACGAGAGACTAGAAGCTCAAGGCAAGAAGCCTGTAATTTACAGACACATTCTAATGGGTCTAACCAAGGCTTCCTTAAGCACCGACAGCTTCATTTCAGCTGCATCCTTCCAGGAAACAACTCGTGTATTAACCGAGGCTTCTGTTGAAGGTAAGGTTGATGAATTACGTGGTCTAAAGGAAAACGTAATCGTAGGTCGTCTAATTCCTGCTGGTACTGGTTACAAGTACCACAAGCAGCGTAGAGAAGAGCTTGAGAGAATGAAGAATGCTCAGTCTCAAGAGAAGGTATCTACCGATGAGTTAGAGAAGCAGTTAAGTGCTGCTTTAGAGGCTGTTGATTCAACTTCTGTTGGCGACAACAACTAACCTAAAAAAAGATTAAATAAAATGCCCTCTCCTATTTAGGTTTGGGCATTTTTTATATATAGTGTAAGAAGTTAATGAAATGTTAAGGAGATAAAAATGAGTGATGTAAAGATTGTATCAACCACTAATGCCCCAGCTGCTATTGGCCCTTATGTACAAGGCAAAATTGTAAATGGATTCTTATTTGCTTCAGGTCAAATTCCTTTAGTTCCAAGCACTGGTGCTTTAGCAGAAGGTGGCATTGAGGAGCAAGCAAGACAAGCTCTTACTAACGTAAAAGCCTTAGTTGAAGCTGCTGGCTCTGATTTATCAAAAGTTGTAAAGACAACCTGTTTCTTAAAAGATATCAACGACTTTGCAGCTTTTAACGCAGTATATGCTGAGTTCTTTAAAGAAAATGCTCCTGCTCGTTCTTGCGTTGGTGGTATCGATTTACCTAAAGGCGCATTGTGCGAAGTAGAAGTTATCGCTGCAGTTTAAATAATATTGACTCTCAGAAACTCCTCTGAGAGTTTTATTGTATTCGTGGATAATTCATGAAACTACTAGCCATCCTAACTCAACCTTATCTAAATAAAACCGCCTATAAGACTTTTGAAGACTTAATTACTAGAGCTCTTGAGAACAATGAACTTGAAGAGTTATGTTGTTTTTTTACTTCAAAAGCCGCTTTAATTAGCGTATTAAAAACAAAAGTTGCTCAAGCATATGGAGCTGATTTTGATGACAAGCAGTTTGAGCATGTACAAAACTTCTTGATATCGCTCAAACCAAAGGCAAATTTACTAGTATGTGGTAGGGCTTTTAACTCCTTAGAGTTTGAGAAAGATTCTTTAAATCCAAACTTTGAATTGTCAGGAAATGTAGAAATGTCCATGATGATTAGCGAGTATGACAAGGTGATTGAGTTTTGATGAAAAATATCTTGGTAGTATTAAGCTCAGATCCTCTAAAGTCAGATCTCTATGAGCAAGGCATAGAAGTAACGCTTAATTTAGCTGATGCTGATGTTAGTGTTGAAGCATATTTTGAAGGAGAATTTTTGAAGGCTCTAAAAGAAGCTTCTAATGACAGCATCTTCTATAAGAAGTTAAAACAAATCAATTTGTATGAAGTAAAGTGCAGTTCGAATGACAAGGCTTTATCTTTAGCAGAGGATTTTGATTTGCATCTAGTTAATCCAAAGGATTATTTCTCACAATTTAAAAAAATAGTGGTTTTCTAGCATGTTAGTGCACTTGGTATTTAATAAAGTATCATTAAAGCAAGCCTGTGAAAATGCGACGACAGGTGATGCAATTGCTCTTATATTTGATGGCTCAAAGGCTGAAATAGAAAATAATGATCTTGAAAATTCTCTGCAGGATAGAGCTGTAAAAATAATTACTGCAGGTGAAAATGATAGCTTGTATAAGTTAATCTTTAATAAAGATAGTATTACTAAAAGTTACTACTAAATGCATTTAAACAACTGCAATTAGCAATTTACTAATTGCAGTTTCAATCTAATTAGATTAAAGATACAAAGAATTCTTTTAGAAGATTGGCTTTAGTTTCTACAGTATCTAAATCTAACCATTCTGACTCTGTATGAGCATCTCCACCAATACCACCAAATCCATCTAAAACAGGAGTTTTAGTTTGGGAAATATGGTTGCCATCTGAAACAGCACCTGATCTTACAAAGGTAGTTTTGATAGAGAGTTTCTTTGCAACGGCAGCTATTTTTTGTTTTAGTTCTTCAGTTTTTTCAAACTCTTCCATTGCAGGATTGATCAATAAGACATCATAATTGGCTTTGATATCTTGTCCAAAAGGAGTTTCAAATTCCTTTTTAAACTTAGCAAAAAACTCGTCACACTGTTTAGAAGTCCAAAAACGAACATCAATACGTGCAAAACAATCCTCAGCTATTGCATTTGCAATAAGTCCACCTTGAATTACTCCGAAATTCACAGTTACATTTTCATTTGCTAAGGCATTGATCCTTTGAATGCAGTTTGCCATTGCATTGATGGCTGAACGTCCCTTTTCAGGACAAGCACCAGCGTGAGCACCTCTACCTTTTAACTTAATATCAATGTGAGAGATACCTTTTCTTTGAGAGGTAAAAGCACCAAGTTCACTTTGACCTTCACAAATCAGAGCATAGCGACTCTTTTTGGCAATATCATCAATCCAAGCTGAGGATTTTGTAGAGCCTGTTTCTTCATCTGGATTAAAGCAAATAGCAATTTTTACTTTCTTTAATTGCTCAGGATCTAGTTTAGATAAGGCCCAAAGAATGATGAGGTCACCATCTTTCATATCAAAAACACCAGGACCAAAAGCTTTATTGCCAACTACCTTAAAAGGACGTTTTAAAGCTTCACCTTCTT
>Ga0256405_10005192_pt1 | contig 23008 bp, 28 predicted proteins | sample RumenRJG_02DNA_FD_189096 | JGI IMG/M metagenome (GOLD analysis project Ga0256405, IMG submission 189096) | Bovine rumen microbial communities from Lethbridge, Alberta, Canada - RJG_02 | ecosystem: Host-associated > Mammals > Digestive system > Stomach > Rumen | place: Canada: Alberta... | reverse complement strand
GCTAAAAAATTAAGAATGGCAAAAGCAAACAAACAAAATAGGAGAATTCCAATCTGGGCTTATGCTAAAACTAACCGTAAACTTAGATACAGACCTAAACCTAGACATTGGAGAAGAAACAGTCTTAAATTATAATTGAGGGGTTAAAATGGAAAGAGTTTACACAATTCCACTTAGAAATGTAAAAGAAGTCAAAAGGACTATCAGAGCTCCTAGAGCAATTAGGGAGATTAAAATTTTCTTAACCAAACACATGAAAGCTAGTGACGTAAAAATCGATGAATCTATCAATCATGCTATTTGGGAAAGAGGTATTCAAAAAATACCTTCTAAAATCACTGTAAAAGCAGTTAAAGATGATGATGGTGTTGTAAAAGCTACTTTAGCAGAATAGACACTTTAATTAATGTGAGGTAACAATATGTTAAAAAGAATTGATATTGTAGGAAATCCAAATATCGGAGTATTTGTTCTTGCAACTGATGATGTGGCTATTGTTCCTTATAATCTTTTAGATGAAAAAGCTGATATTATTAAGGAAGCATTGGAAGTTGATATTGTCAAATCTTCTATTTCTGGATCAAGCCTTATCGGATCTTTAGCTGTAGCTAATTCAAACGGTATTGTTGTTTCCCCACATGTTTTAGATAGAGAAGTTAAACAGTTTGAGGACATGGGATTAAATGTGGCTACCATACCTGGTCAATACACCGCTGTCGGTAATATCGTGGCGGCAAACGACAAGGGTGCAATAGCTTCACCGTTCTTAAGCCCTGAAGCAATTCAAGTGCTCGAGGAAACCCTTGATGTTGATGTCCAAACTTCCCATATTGTCGGAAGTGACATTATCGGTTCTTTAATAAAAGTAACCAACAAAGGTTTCTTGATGAGCAAAAACGCACTTGCCTCAGAAGTTAACTTTGCTCGTGAAGTATTTGGTGTTGAAGGAGACATAGGTACTGTTGGAAGAGGTATTCCATTGGTCGGCGCTTGCATTCTTGCAAATTCCAAAGGTGCAATCGTGGACAAAGATAGTACTGGTCCTGAAATGGCTAGAGTTGAAGAAGCATTAGGCTTTTTGGATGATGATTTTTAATTGATATAATCATGAGGGATTTTATATGATAACAAAAATTTACAGAGTTAAAGGTACTTTTGTAATGGGTGACGAATACCACGACTTTACTAAAGAATACAAAGCTACTTGTGAAAGCGACATAGAAAACAAAATCTATGCTAATTTCGGAAGTAAACATGGTATTAACAGGAACCAAATTTCAATCGATTCCATCGAAGAAATTGCTCCTGAAGACGTGGTAGACCCAATCGTTAAAGAAATTATTTAAATGCATTGAGGGGTTAGCATGGAAGATCAACAAAGATTAAACAATCTTGTTAATGAAATCAATGTATACAGGCAGCAAGCTGAATTAATTAAACAACAAATTGAAATGATTCAAGCTTCCATTGCTGAAGTGGATGCATTATTCTCCACTTTAGATGATATTGAAGGTAAAGAATCCGTTGAGGCATTCGTTCCTGTTGGTGCTGGTTCATTCGTTAAAGGGGAACTCAAAAGCACTGATGAAATCATCGTAAGCATTGGCGCTGGTCTTGCTGTTAAAAAAGATGCTGACGGCGCTCGTGAAATCTTGACTGGACAAAAAGAGGAATTGATTGACAGTCGTGACAAAATGTTGGCTAACTTGCAGCAAACCACTGATATTGTCGGCAATCTTCAGGCTCAGGCTGAACAGATCGCAGCTGCCGCTCAAGGTAATATGACCCAAATGGGTTAATATTACTATATTTTTTTATTTCTTATTTTTGATATTTTGTTTAATATTTAATTACTTTTTGTAAAGGCTATATATATTATTTCTTATTTTTGATATTTTGTTTAATATTTAATTACTTTTTGTAAAGGCTATGTATATTATTTCTTATTTTTGATATTTTGTTTAATATATATTACTTTTTGTAAAAATCATGTATATTATTTCATACTTTTTTTAATATTGTTTGCATAGTTTGATTAAATATTTTCCTTTATTCAACTTATATTAGTATGATTATAAATAGTTGCACATACTTATATATTAATTATAAGATTGTGGAGGAATTACAATTTTAACTAAAAAATCAATTTTCTTCACGTTAATTGTTCTTATTGTCTGTTTAGGTGCTGTAAGTCAAATTTCAGCAGAAAATCCAGATAATGCAACATTGACAAGTGATGAAATACAAGAAATAATAGCAACTGACGATATTCCTTCCTCAGAAGAGATCCTATCCGGCTATGATGAGGGTGTCGAATATCAGAATTTCAATATAGTCCAACAGCAAATCAACAATGCACAATCTGGTGACACCATACGTGTTTCAGGAAATTATTTGGGAACCGGAACCCAAATTACAATCGACAAGGCCTTAACAATTGAAGGTGAAAGCGATAACGGATATGCCTACTTTGATGCTGATGGAAAGTCAAGAATATTTTACGTAACAGCTTCCGGCGTTACACTTAAGAATCTGATTTTGAGAAACGGTGATGCAGGCTATGACGACGGTGGAGCAGTCTACTGTGATGCTTATAGCAATTGTCAAATCGATAATTGTATCATCGGTTTGAATGAAGCTGATTATGGTGGAGCGACATACTATTGCGATGCGAAAAATTCAATATTTTTAGCAAACTCCGCAAGTCGTGGAGGTGCAATGTATGGAGGTAATGCCGCAGGATGCGCATTTGCAAACAACACTGCAACCGACAGGGGAGGAGCGATATATGCAAGAGACGGCGTTTTAATTGATCACTGTGACTTTGAAAACAACACTTCCGAGTTTGGTGGTGCCGTATACTCCTGTGCGGATTACAATACCATTTCAAATTCCAACTTCCAATATAACATAGCAAGGAATGACGGTGGAGCAATCTACAACAATGATGAGTACAACAGCGGCCTGACCGTCGTGAACTGTGATTTTAGATTCAATGAGGCGTACGATGACGGTGGTGCAATATTTACTGACAGCGATGCCGACACAGTCGTTAGAAACTCCTATTTCTGGAGCAATGATGCCGGATACTGGGGTGGAGCAATGTGCAGAGGCACTGCATATGACTCTTCATTCTACCTTAACGATGCTGAACGCAATGGTGGAGGAATGTATAACGGTGAGGCATTCGACTGCTCATTTGCATGGAATTCACCAAATGAATCATATGGCACTGATGTCTACAGAACAATTATAGGCAAAATCACATTGTCACAATCCGGAAGCTATTTCGGTGGAAAAACAGTATCTGCAAAGGTAGTGGACACCAATAACAATAACGCCCCATTATCTGGTGTTGCAGTTACATTCAAGTTCTCAAACGGCAAGTCAGCAACAGTCTACACAGGATCAAATGGTGTTGCAACATATAACGTCCCATTCAATCCGGGAACATACAGTGTAACCGCCACTATTGCCTCATCCTACTCTGCAAGCGCCGTATCCATGGGCAACATTAAAATTGCAAAGGCATCAGCCAAGATTTCCCCAACCAAGCTCTCAACCAAGTATGGTGTGAACAAGTACTTCAAGGTAAAGGTAATAAACACCAAGACCAAAAAGGGAATCAGTGGCGTAAAGCTTCTTTTGAAAGTATATACGGGTAAAAAAGCCAAAAAGGCATATGCGACAACCAATTCCAATGGTGTTGCATACTACAATGCCGCCAAGCTTAAGGTTGGAAAGCACAAGGTTAAAGTAAGCATTGCAACAAAGGCTGTAAGCGCTAAGGCAAAGACATCAAAAATCACCGTCAAAAAGGCTTCAATAGGACTTGACACCTATGATGCTCTATATTACTATAAGGAAGTCAAGAAAGGCAAATACTACATTGGAGTCTATAACAAGAATTCAGGCGGATACCTTAAGGGAATAAAGTTAAAAGTGAAAGTTTTCACAGGCAAGAAATCCAAAACCTATACCCTGAAAACCAAAAAGGACGGTTTTGCCATTCTGAAGGTTAAGGGAATTAAGGTCGGAAAGCATAAGGTTCAGATAACCTTTAAAGGAAACAAGAACTTCAAAAAAGCCTCAGCCAAGGCAACAATTGAGGTTTCCAAAAAGATGCCGACCCGTGTGGGATACTACTACATGTTCACCACCTATTCATATTGGGGCATAGGATCAAGAAGCGTCAAGGCATTCGTTAAGGACAAGAACGGCAATGATTTGGACAACAAAAAGATTACCATTACCGGATCTCTTGGCGGAACAACCACAGGTTATTCCGGGGAAATGATTTCTCTTCCTTCCGGAAGCACTGTCGTTATGAAGTTTGCCGGTGACAAGAAATACATGCCGTCAACCTTTACAATACACTTTGTTTGAGGATATTATCCTCACTTTTTTCTTTTTTTATTACATTCTAAATATTGATTTAAAATCGTTATTTTACAATAATACTACAATATTGACTTTAAATTTGATAAAACATAGTTTTAAATAGTGTTTAATACAAATAACTAACTATGTCTTCTATAAAACAAATTTCAGATAAAGAATACTCTCAATATAATGATTATTATTTCAAAAGTGTTCTCCTTGAACGTGCAAATGGTCTTTTGAAATTCATAGGTATTCCATATGAAATCGTTTCGATAATGCTGTCAGAATTTACGAATGCAGGTCCGGGTATTTCACGAATAGACTTTGCAGGTGATGTAAAAAAGGACGATGAAAATATTAGCCTCATTTTGGAATGTCAGTCCAAACTTCCAACTGAGGAGGACATTAAGAGATTTTTCCAATATGTGGCTACATTGAGGAATTTCAAAAATCAAAATGTCGAATTGTTCATATTGTGCTCTAAAAATGTGCCCTATGCTAAAAAAGAATTTGTTATCAATGATGAATGTATTTATACGATGCATGTAATTTCCCTTAAGGACTTTAAAGCAAGCACAATATTTAAAAACATTGAAAACAAATTAAATAATAATGAAAAAATAACTGAAGAGGATATTGCTTCTCTACAGTTGATTGTCTACACTGATTATGACGAATCGGAATATGAAGTGTTAATTAAGGCGCGTTGGCTATTGGAAGATATTTCCAAACAATCCAATATGGATATAAATGAGAAAAAGGCCATAATATATTTGTTCGATGTGTTAAGTGCAAACATGCTGGATGATGTTGAAAGGGAGAAATATGGAGAGGTGACTTATATGTTGTTGAATCCGATGGATAGGTTTCTAGAGAATAAAGGTAGAAAAGAAGGTAGGAAAGAAGGTAGGAAAGAAGGTAGGAAGGAAGGTAGGAGAGATGGTATAAAAGATGGTAAGATTGATGTTGCTAAAAAATTGCTTAAGAAGGGTCTTTCCATTGAAGAGGTTGTTGAAATTACAGAATTGTCTCAAGATGACATACTGAATTTTGAATAATTGTCTATTTTTTCTTATTTTTTAAATATTATAACAAACATACCTAATATTAATTAAATTTTTAACTAACAATTTAGGTTGGGTTATTTTTGTTTGAATCACTGAAAAAGAAATTCTCAAGAACTAGTGAAAAACTAGAAGAAGAGCTTATAGAAGAAGCAGAAGCAGAAGACAACCTTCAAGAGGAATCTGGCTCAAGATTTTCATTTTTCTCATTTGGTAGGAAAAAGGAAGAGTCTGAAGAGATTGAAGAGGAAAACCTGCTTCCTGAATCTGTCGAAGAAGTTGAAAGCGAAGAAGAACCTCAGGAGGAGAAGAAATCCAGTTTCTGGAGTCGCAGTAAGGACGATGATGAAGAGGAAGCTGAAGAGGAGCCTCAAGAAGAGAAGAAGTCCCATTTCTGGAGTCGCAGTAAGGACGATGATGAGGAAGATGTGGATGAGGAAGTTGAAGAGGAGCCTCAAGAGGAGAAGAAGTCCCATTTCTGGAGCAGGAATAAGGATGATGATGAGCTTGGCGAAGAAGATGCAGATGACGAGGCCGAAGAGGTCAATGAAGAAAAATCTCATTTCTGGAGCCGTAACAAGAACAAGGATAAGGATGACATCTCAGCTGACGGCGAAGCGAAAGGAGGAATATTCTCATTTGTACGTGAAAAGACCATCCAGGAAAAACACGTTGAAGACATTCTCTTTGAACTTGAAATGGAACTCCTGCAGGGGGATGTTGCAATGGAAGTTGCAACAGAAGTCGTTGAAAGTGTAAAGGATGATTTGGTTGGTAAAAAAATCAAAAGAAGCAACGACATCACAGAATACACCTTCTATGCATTGAGGGATGCAGTCGAGAAAATAATCGACATTCCAGGCAAGTCAATGACTGAAATGATTGAGGAGAAAAAGGCTCAGGGAGAGCCTCTCGTTGTAATGTTTGTCGGAATCAACGGAACTGGAAAAACCACAACAATAGGTAAGCTTGCAAACTACTACCTCAAAAAAGGCTACACTCCAGTAATTGCAGCATCAGACACATTCAGGGCAGGTGCAATCGAACAGGTCACCCACCATGCAGACAATGTAGGGGTTAAAATCATCAAACACCAGAAGGGTTCAGACCCGGCAGCAGTGGCATATGATGCCGTTGAACACGCTAAGGCTCAAGGAAAAGAACTGGTTTTAATCGACACTGCAGGAAGAATGCAGACCAATACAAACCTTATGGATGAAATGAAGAAAATCAAACGTGTTTCAAAGCCTGACCTTGTAATATTTGTCGGTGATGCGATAACAGGTAACGATGCAACCGAACAGGCCCGTAAGTTCAACGAGGCAATCGACATTGACGGGGTTATACTTACCAAGGCTGATGCGGACAGTAAAGGAGGAGCATCACTTTCAATCGGTTATGTAATCCAAAAGCCGATCATGTTTTTAGGTGTCGGTCAAGGCTATGACGACATCATGGAATATGACTCCCAATGGATGCTGAACCAGCTCTTCTCTGAAGATGAGGAAGTGGCAGATGAAGCTTAGGAATATCCTATTAATCATTTTGGTAATTCTGGTCATAATTGCGGTTTTGGCCACAATATTTAATCCGTCAAGTTCTGTTGTTAATATCGAACCGAAGGAAAACGTTTCCGTTGCAGTTACAGGCGACGTCATGTTTGCCCGTAAGATGCCAAATGTCTTGAGCATGGATTCCTCTCCATTTAAGGGTGTCAGTGATGTCACCTCAAATGTCGATTTGCTCTTGATTAACTTTGAAAATGCGGCAACCACATCTGGAGATGCGCTGAAAGGCGATGTTCCCTTAAAATGCGACCCTTCATATGTTCCCCTTGCAAAGGGAAATAACGTGACCGTTGCAGCCCTTGCAAACAACCACGCATATGACTATGGCGAGCAGGGAATGAAAGACACCTTGCAAAGCCTGAATGATGCTGGCATCACTCCTATGGGTGCCGGAAACACTGAGGATGAGGCTCACCAATGTGTCGTTAAGGAAGTCAACGGAAGGAAAATAACAATCCTCAACTACATGGATTCAGAAAACTTCGCAGAATACTCGCAGGACGTGATGCCTTATGCAAACGGTTCAAATCCAGGATATTCAGCATACGATTCAGAGGATGCTCAAAAACAAATTTCCGATAACAATGATTCAGATATGATAATCGCTTACATGCACTTTGGAAACGAGTATTCAAATTCTCCAAATGAAAATCAGGTAAAGATAGCCCATGAACTGATTGACTACGGAGCGGATGTCGTTTTGGGAGCACACCCTCATGTGACTCAGGGAATAGAGATGTATAACGGAAAACCGATTTTCTATTCATTGGGTAATTTCATATTTGACCAGTCAAACGAGGCTACACACTCCGCTTACTTTGTAAAGATTGACCTGGTGGGGGATAGTGGTGAGTGCACAGTTTATCCAATCTATATTTCAAATTACCTTCCAAAATACATGGGTAGTGAAGACGGAACTTCCCTTTTAAGCAATCTGTCTCCGCATTGCGATGAAATGGAAATTACAGCTGATGGAACCGGTAAATTGGCCTTCAATTTAACCGGCTAATTTCATCGGCCTATTTTTTTTAAGAATTTTTACACTTGAAATAATACTTTTTATACTTTATTTTTTAAAAATAACTTATTTTAAACTAAATTAAATATTTTAACATCTTTTTAAGCTTTATTTATTTTTTATCAAATTCAATAACTTTATATGTTATTAAAACATAATATGATTTAGATAATTATTGGATATTTTAGTATAATTTCTAATGTAAATTGGAATTTCATGATTGGTAATTTCACAATATTGATAACCTCCAAAAATAATATTCATAATTAGTAATCATGAGGTGTTGAAATGTCTGATAAGACAACAGTAATAGGTGATAAAATGCTGGAAGCGCAAGTTAGGCAAAAATCAAATACACTAAACATCTCGCTGGATGATTTGATAGAGAGATATGTTAAGAGAGGATTGTTTTTTGATGACTATTACGAACCTCCTAAACGTACTCGTGAAGAATTAATTGAAATGGGTAAAAAAGCCGTTGAGAAAGATAAGAAAAGGGGAATCCCTCCAAAAAAACATAACTTTGATGTTTTTGTAGGAAGGTGGAACAAAGATAATGATTAACTATGGTGGTATTATGATTTTTCTCGATACTGGTTATTACATTGCTTTGCTAAATAATAGGGACCCTCATCATGTTGATTCATTAAGGATTAAAGAATGCCTTGATGAATTAAATGAGGCTACTGTGATTAACACTACTGTTTTAGTAGAAACTTTAAATAGATCTGTTAAAATTGATGAGAATATTAAGGAATTATACGATGATATTAGTTCTGAAAATATTATTGTCCCATTAAGTACACAAGATTACCTCAAATCTTTAGAGATTAACGGATGGTATAAGAATTCAATCAATTACAGTGACTGCACAATTATCCATACCATGATGGATATGGGAATCACAAGAATCGTTTCTTTTGATGAATGCTTTAGAAAAATTGGCAGATATGAGGTAATATCTTCAGCATAAGGTGATATCATGTGTGTCCATTTTGAATTCAAAAACGAAAAACTAAAGAAGTTAGTTGAAAAGAAGGCTGAGGAGTTGGACATCTCTGTTGACCGATTGGTGTATAATTACATTAACCGTGGCTTGATGGATGACTGCCGTGATGAGGATGTATTTCGTGAAGTTCATTCCGAGGAATTTTTAAAGGAGGTTGATGAGGCATTGGGTGTCGATTAACATCCACTCCTTTTAATTTTTTGCCATCATTTCCAAAACATGTTTAAATTCAATTACATATCCTTAATTATGTTCATTTTTTCTTTAATCAAATTTTAAATCAATATTCAAAATCTTAAAAAATCATCATCAATCTAATTTCAATTCAACATATCTAATCTTATTATAGATTATTTTAATCAAATTAGTCTTTTTATAGCTATAACTATATACTATTAATCTATTTTTAAAAATTTAAGCAATTTTAAAGCTAATTTCTCATTAAAAAGATTTATATATCTTTTTTGATATATGTGTAAATCAAGAGGTGAAAACATTTCGATAAAAAACAGGGCATTAATTTTATCAACTCTATTATTGTTTTTCTTCATGATCGCCACAGTGAGTGCGGTCAATGAAACAGATATTGTTAATGCACAGGAAATAGAATCACAGGAACCAATTTTAAATGAATCTAGTCAGGATACAATCGCTGAAAATTCAACACAAATACAAACAACAATAAAAAGCGATGATACTAATATTGTGAAGGGCAGTGACTTTTCAGTAAAGCTAACGGACAATTCAGGCACACCAATCGCCAACAAGACAGTCAAGTTCACACTAAACAATGCCCAATCAAATGCAACAACAGATAATGACGGTGTGGCCAAACTCAGGATAACCCTGAATCCGGGAAAATACACTGTCAAATACTCATTTGAAGATGAAGGATATGTTAAAAGCGAAGGACAGACTGGAATTTTTGTAATCACAACGTCCACTTCAAAAATCAAGGCCTCAGCATACACAGCATATGTTGGGGTTAAAAACACCTACAGCGTAACATTGACTGCCGGTGACACTCCATTGGCTGACAGGATGGTTACATTCAAGATAAACGGCAAAACCGTTAAAAGCAAAACCAATTCAAAAGGCGTTGCAAGCATCAACATCAAGCAGGCCAAGGGAAGCTATAAGTTGTCCTATTCCTATGCAGGTGAGAAAAACATAAATCCTGCATCTGGAACAGTGAAAATTACAGTCAAGAAGGGCATGCCCACCAAGATTGTCAAGGCAAATAAGGTAATCTACAGAAATAAGAAGGCCGCCTACTTCAAGATAAAGCTAACCGATTCAAGAGGCAACGTTTTAAAATCCAAAAAGGTCACTTTCAAGTTAAACGGCAAGAAATACGTCAGGAAAACCAACAGCAAGGGAATTGCAACAATCAAGATAAAGCTCAAGACAGGAACATACAAGCTTAAGGTGAGCTTTGCAAAGACTTCCACATACAAAAAATCATCAAAGACATATTCCGTCATGGTCAAACCTAAACAGGCCCGTAACAATGGAATATGGCTATTGTCAATGGACATGGAAAGCGTAAACTTCGATAAGCTTCAAAAGCTCGGAACCAAGCACATTTTCCTCAATGCCAAAGCCATTGAAAGGTTTGGAAAGACCTATGTCGAAACATTCGCACAAGAGGCGAAATCACATGGAATAAAGGTTCACTTGTGGATGCAGGTGTTCTTCACAGTTGCCAGCGGATGGATAAATCCGGTTAAAAACGGAAAGGTCAACACCAAGCTCATAAACAGTAAGGTCAAGGAGGCAAAGACTCTTGCAAAGGTTAAGGGTATCGGTGGAGTCCACTTTGACTATGTCAGGTATCCGGGAAATGCCCATCAGTATAAAAATTCGGTTAAGGCTGTCAATTCATTCATCAAGAAGGCATCAAAGGCGGTTCACAAGGTCAACAAAAAGCTGATAGTGTCTGCTGCGATAATGCCTGAGCCGTCAGCCATGAAGAAGTATTATGCACAGGACATTCCAACCATGAGCAAGCATGTCGATGTCCTTGTTCCGATGGTTTATAAGGGAAACTATCATGCGGGAACAAAATGGATCAAGTCCGTAACGAAGGCATTTGTAAAGCAATCCAAAAAGGCGAAGGTTTGGACTGGAATTCAAACATACAAGTCCGATGAAAATCTCAAGAAACTGTCCGCCAAGGCATTGATGAAGGATGCGGATTCAGCGGCTTTAGGCGGAGCATACGGAGTAATGCTCTTTAGATATGGAATTATGAACTACATTAACTTTAACGAGGTGTAACATGAAGAGAATACTTTTGATATTTATCGTTTTATTGGCATTGGTGTCTCTATCTGCGGTTTCAGCTTCAGAAAATGCAACTGACATCGTATCCTATGATGAAAATGCTTTAAACGAGGATGTTTTGGAGTCTCCTGTCGAAGATGCCGGTCATGACATGCTCGAGCAGGACGACAATATTGATGTGATAAGTGAAAACGCAACGGAAGTAGTGGAAAAGACCACAAGTCAAATCACCGCATCAGATGTGACCGGATACAATACATTCACTACAACAGTGACATTCAAGCTGACATCTGACGGAAAGCCATTGGCTTCAAGGCAGGTTTCCATTCTCTTGAATGGAGTCACATACACAAGAACCACTGACGCCAACGGCCAGGCAAGTCTTGACGTTAACTTGAAAACCGGCTCATACACAGCCCAATTTACATACCTTGGCGATAACATGACAAGCGATGCGACCGCAACATCTCAGGTTACCATAAACAATCCGACATCCACACAGCTTAAGATTGGAGACAAGTACATCAACTACCGTCAGGGGTCAAAATGTCTCTTTTACGTTAAACTGCTTACAAAGGACGGCAAGCCAATCAAGAACCAGTGGGTCACATTCAGGGTTGCAGGAAAGACACTCTCCGCACTTACCAACAAGAATGGTATTGCAAAGATTTATCTAAACCTCAAGAAGGGAACCCATAAGGTGAAATACTCATTTAAAAGAACCGCTCCATACCTTGCATCAAGCGGGTCCTTTAAGATAAAGGTTAGGGCCAAGATGGCAAAGGGTGACGGCTATTGGCTATGGTCTGCCCATATGAAAAAGGTTAACCTCAAAAAACTTGCCAAACGCGGAACCAAGCACATTTTCCTTCACGTGCAATCAATTGCCCTTCACGGCAAGTCCGCTGTCGTGTCATTCATCAAAAAAGCACACAGGTACAAGATGAAGGTTCACTTGTGGATGCAGATTTGCTACAGTGGCGGAAAATGGGTGAGGCCGATTAACAAGGACAACACAATCAAGTATTCATTCCTCAACAAGAAAATCAAGCAGGCCAAGAAATACGCTAAAATCAAGGGCGTTGACGGAATCCATTTTGATTACATGAGGTTCGGCGGAACAGCTCATTTATATAAGAATCCAAACCGTGCGATGAACTACTTCGCCAAAAAGGCTTCAATCCAAATCCATAAGGTCAAATCAAACTGTATCGTTTCAGGTGCGCTCATGCCGGAGCCGAGCATGATGACCTATTACTACGGCCAGGACGTTTCTACAATGAGCAAGTATATGGATGCCTTCCTTCCGATGGTGTATAAGGGTAATTATCACCAGACCACAAAGTGGATCAAGTCGGTTACCAAAAAATTCGTAAGCCAGTCAAACGGCGCTCAAATCTGGACTGGCCTTCAGTCATATCATTCCGACAACAATGCCAAAAAGCTGACTCAAAAGGCGCTTCTCAAGGATGCGAGGGCTGCCAAAGAGGGTGGCGCTAAGGGTGTTGTATTGTTCAGGATTGGTATAAGCTGCAATTTTAATTTCAATAAGGTTTAAAAGTTAATCTTTAACTTTTTCACCATTTTCTTTTTGACATCGCTTTCAGTCGTTTCTTTTCTATTGCCTTTTTCTTGTCTGACTGGTATTGTCTGTTCTGGCGGCTGGTTGTTGTTTCATTGTTTCTCATGACTGTCACCAGGTCGATTGAGTTTCCGCTGCATGCCATAAGAACCCTTATTTCCTTATAATCCTTATTTTCAGGGGCATTATAGACGACCGCATACTTGTCGCCTTCCACATGCTCGTAGCTGATTGGCTCTTCCATCATTATGCAATCAACCACATATTCACGGCTCAATCCGTTGTCCTGCAGTCTGTTTATGAAATGGCGGTTTTCAAAGCACCAGTTTATGCCTGTTGTCTCGCCCATCAAAAATTTGTCAAATACGTTCATCGCAATAATATATGTAAAAGTTATTATATACATTTTTACAAAAAGTATATTATGTCACAACAAACTCAATGGGATTCGTCATTGGCTTTTATTTTTGCAATGATTGGTGCCGCTGTTGGATTGGGTAACATTTGGAGGTTTAGTTATGTGCTCTATTCTAATGGTGGAGGTTCATTTTTCATTCCTTATCTTATTGCAATTGCTATAATGGGAGTTCCGTTTTTAATTCTAGAATATGGAGTGGGATTCTCATTTAAGGAATCCTTTTCAAGTATTATGAAAAAAATCAATCCGAAGTTCGAGATAATTGCTTGGATTTTGGTGTTATTCGTATTTATTGTTACAATTTATTATATGGTAATTCTGAGTTGGGATTTAGTCTATTTAGGCTCCAGTTTCACATTCAGTTGGGGAACTGATGCAGCACACTACTTCGTTAACACTGTTGGGGGAAGCTCCAACCTTTCCAATGCAAGTTTCCTTTTGATTCCAACAACAATCGGCGTTTTGCTATTATGGGTTATCCTATGGTTCATTTCCCACAAAAACGTTGATAAGGGTATTGGAAAAGTGTCCAAAATCCTAATTCCTGCTTTGTTTATCATTATGGGATGTATCATTGTCTATGCGCTCACCTTGCCTGGTGCCGGAATCGGTATAGCAACACTGCTCACTCCGGACTGGGGTAAGCTACTTGACGTGAACATCTGGCTTGCGGCATTTGCCCAAATCATCTTCTCATTGAGTATGGGTCAGGCAATCGCACTTACATATGCAAGCTACCTTCCTGAAAACTCAAAGCTCATCGACAACGTGCTTATTGTGGTTGCATCAAACTCACTGTTTGAAATCTGTACCGCATTCGGTGTGTTCTCCATTTTAGGATACATGTCCTATACCGGAGGAACCCCTATGGTTCAGCTCATCACTGAAGGTACCGGTCTGATATTTATTGTGTTCCCGATGATTTTCAACATCATGGGTCCTATTGGAAGAATATTGGCTCCACTATTGTTCCTTGCAATTCTCTTTGCGGGAATCACTTCAGCTCTTGGATTTTTCGAACCGATGCTCAACAGTACATCAAACAAGCTCGGATGGTCAAGGAAAAAAACTGCAACAATCCTAAGCATAATCGGTTGTGTATTTTCAATCATTCTAACAACCGGAATCAGCAGTTACCTTGTCGGAATCATCGACTCATTTGTAAACGAGTTCGGAATCCTGCTTTTAATCGGTATCCAATGTATCATATTCGCATGGTTTTATGGTGTGGAACACTTCATTCCTGCACTCAACGAATCATCCTCATTTAAGGTGGGTAAGACATGGTCCTTTGTGATTAAGTACTTGCTTCCAATTGTTTTGATTGTGATGTGGGCTATCGGTATTGTTCAGCTGTTCTCTACCGCTAAGCAGTTCGAGATAATTATTGATTTGGTGATTATAGTTGCGGTGCTTGTATTTGCATTCATCCTAACTAGGATCAAACCGGCAAATGACTAGTTCATTTGCCTTTTTTTAACTTTTTTTATAGGCATCATATCCTGCGTAGGCATGGTATGCGGTGTTTATGAGGCTTCCAACCGGATTGTTCATGAAAAACCATATTGCAATGTGGATTACCACCGCTCCGGCAAGTAGGGTCAGTGCCTTTTTTTGGTCTTTCAGCAGATATTGCCCGAGTCCGGGTATGATGAATGAGAAAACTCCATTTTTTACTGCGTTCATATCCATTTCTATCAACTCACTTTTAATTGTATTGTTCAATGTCAACTAAACTTATTTTGTATTTAATAATTCTAATAGTTTTAGGTAAATGTTATAAAATTATCTCATCTTGCTTAAAGGATTGTTGATGTAATTTCATTTCCCTATGGAAATATTTATTTTATAGTAAAAACAATTACTATCTATGAAAAGGTTAATAATAGCAGTACTTTTAGCTTTCCTCATTGCCGGCATTGCAAGTGCGGCCGAGGATGTCCAATACTCAAACGAGACACAAAACATAACCTTTGAAGGAGTCGATTTTGCAATACCTGAAGGTTTTGGAGAGTCCAAGGACTCAGAGGACTTTGACGATTTGGGTTCAGAAGGACAGACCTGCTTTTACATAAACGAGGCAAAAGGGGAAATAATAATCACAGTCATATCAGACTGGATGGGCATGAGCCTTGATGAACTTGAAAAAGAAGGCGCAAACAAGGTCAAAATCAACGGCCACGAAGGCTGGAACTACACCGATGACGGTCTGCATTATTTCGGATATGTGCACAATGACAAGGGAATACTGGTCGGTGTGACAAACGAGACAAGACTGTACGAAGTTGTATTATAAAAAAAGCTATTTTTTTTAAGTCTAAAGGTGGATGGAACCTTTAGAACTTAAACTAAAAAAATTTTTTAGTGTAACACGGGAGTGTGTTACAAGTAATATTATGATTTAATGTCTTATTTAAAGATTTACTTATTTTTACATGCCTAAAAATTGATTTAAGGGTTTAAATTGATTACATGTCATTTTTACTTGACCATATAATTTTATTAATTGAATGAAATATATTCAATATTATGAAATTCAAGTATATCATTGCACCAATTATTCTCCTTGCGCTTGTTGCATGTGTCAGTGCAGAGCCGTTCACCCCGAATGAGGGAATATTCGCATTCAAGGAAGTTGAAATCCATGACGTCAACGGAATCAATTTCACCGTGCCCACAGAATATGAGGTGACATTTGAAAATTCCACACAAATGGACTTTAAGCATGGCAAGGACAAGTTGAAAATCAGTGTTGTTGACAACGGAACAGTCAAGAAGGTCAAGGAAAACAAGACCCGAAACATAACCTCTGGAAAGACAATGTTCGGATCCGTCGAAGGGTATCTGGTTGACAAAAACGGAACATACACCTTTTCATATAAGGAGGACACAAAGCTGGTTGTCATCAAGTCAAAGGACATGGCGTTGATGATTGGAGCAATAGGAAAGGACTGATATTTTAAAAATGTATGAAATATGTTACGAAAAGTATATTTTAAACACTCAACAGAGTTTTAATTACCTATGGGAGGATTTAAAATGAACAGAAAAATATTGGCAATTCTGACTATACTGGTGGTTGCGGCCAGCATCACTGCGGTTTCAGCATCAGGACTTTTTGACTTTGCAGGCGACAGCCAAACGGCTGAAGCTCAAAACGTGACAATCGACGGAATAGACTTTGTGATTCCGGCAGGATACACAGAAGATGAAAGCCTTGCCGTTGACGGTGTTGAAAACGATACCGAAGGTGTTAAATACACCACATGGGGAAAGACATATGAAAACGATGCGCATGATGTGATATCAATCGGTGTAGCAACATACGACGGCGTTGAAGTTGACGAGTCCATGCCAGCATACATTGGAGGGGCTGAAAAGACCATCAACGGAGTCAATGGATACGAATACAAGGTAGGCTCATTTGACGGCTTTACCTATGCCAAAAACGGCAAGCTTGTAATAATTTCCCTCACCGATGCAAAGGCGCTTGACGAACTTATTGTAAAATAGCTTGACTCAAGCTATTTTTTTTCTTTTTTAGCATTACTATTTATATGTCAAATTCAAAATTATAGTATAGTGATAAAATGCATTTTAATAAAAAACATATAATCGTTCTATTGATTTTAATAGGGGCCTTGATTATTGTCTGTGCTGCCTCTGCCCAGGATGTGAGCGCTGCCAAGACCCACAAGAACACTGTCAAGATTCACAATTTCAAGCCTGGAGTCCTATGGGCGCCAAAAGCAAAGCTATTTAAAAATGGTGATGCGATGGCAGGGTATGTGGAATACAATGGTAACATGCAGTTCGATAGGGGAACAGGAATTACATGCTGGTTTATCGGATGCGGATACAACGGGGACATCGAGCCTCACCACACAAAGCTTGTCAAGGTCAAATTCTTCTTTAAAAACAAGAATGGCAAGGTAAAAACCAAGACAGTCAAAGGTACCGGAGCCCACATATCAACAAAGCTGATAAAGGGATACACTCCGTACAAGGCAACCGTCTGGTATAAAAACTATTAAGTGGATAATCTCCACTTTTAATACTCTTTTTAACTATACTTCATTTAATGTTTTTTCGACGAAATCCTTGCTTGTTTCTGTTAGGTTTATTATTTCATTGATTGTGAATCCTTTGTTTTTTAGATTGATTATTATTTTTTCATTGTTTTCATTTATTTTATCTTTTGCATATTCTTTTGCATATTCTTTTGCATATTCTTTTGCGTATTCTTTTGCGTATTCTTCTACGTTTTTCATGTTTCCACCTACCATATTTGTTATTCTCTTGTTCAGCAGCTTGTCCTTGACGAACTTGTCACATAGCATAAGCACTATTCCTTTGACGAATTGCGCTATATCATGTTTTAATCCGGGTATGTTTGTTATTAACTCTGCAGAATCAAGGATAATCTGTTCAGTATCTTTTTCAGTGCTCATGAAACACATTAAGCTTATCATGAGTAACTCCTTTTCAGTGAAGTATTCTTCATGTTCTATTTTAGTATTCATCTTATTAATAAACTTATCTCCATCAATGCTTTTCAGGGAATGGATATATATTGGAAAGCGGGAATCTGGATTGATTTTATAGCATTTTGTTTTTTCGCTTTCAACTGTGCTTAAGACATGCACTTCTATCGGTTTTTGGGATTTGATTTTGACCTGGTCAATTATGGCACTGTAGAAGCGAAATCTTCGCTTGTCGTTGACATCCACATAGGTGCTTTGAAATTCAAGGATTATAATTCTGTCTTCCAGTTCAAAAACAAGGTCTGGCTTGTACATTTTGGGATCCACCATCCCATATTCTGTCTGATGCACTTCCATTATTTTTCCCTTGATGTTGATGATTTCCATCAGTTCCTGGCCATATTTCTGGCCTTCAATTTTAAATATTGTGTCCTCATGAAATCTCATGGATTTTCACCTCTTTTAAATTTATTAATTATTCTTTATTTTTAATTTAAAAGAATATAAATCTTTTGATATGAGTATGGAGCAATATTATCATGTTAATATAATAAAATAAGAACAAATCAATTTTTATATTAAAATATAATTAATATGCATCATTATATTTAATGCCATATGATTCACATGAAGAGCAATTTTTTTAATGTCGTGTGACATATTTTTAACCATGAACAGAAAATTTATTATTCTAATATCAATAGTCTTTCTCATGTCGATGGCTGTTGCATCTGCAAACGTATTTTTAAGGCAGGTTGAAAACGTAACTGTTGATGTGGTGAATGTAAGCGACGGCGAACCTTTCATTGGCAAATGCACAAACATCTCAGGCGGGGATGCGGTGATATGCTTTAATGAGTACAGGGACAATGTCCAGTACTCTCCGGGAGTTCACATTGACCACTGGTATGTTGGAAACGGCTCCGAGGACATATATCCTCACGCAACAAGAATCATAAGCGCTGAGGTATTTTACAAAAACGCTACAGGCGATGTGTTTTCAAAATCCCAGAATGCAACTGCTGACGGTCTTGATGCATTCCCATTGATTGATGGGTATGAGGCGTACCGGGCAGAGATAGAATATGAAATCATATAGTTTATATTAAATTGAACACAATATGATAATATGGATTTTTTAATCGACAACAGCAAACTGGAGGGTCTCATCGAGTTTGATGAGGCGGGCAATCTGAAGGATGAGGAGGAATTTTTAAGGGTTCTCAAGACCTCGCAGCTTTACGTTCCCGTGGACTTTACAGAAGACCGCTACATGGGATTTGACGACGAAAGCCAGGATGTGAGCTTTGACGTTAAATGCATCACTGCTAACAGCGGTCTTAAGGCGGTGCCCCTGTTCACCCGTCTTGGATTGCTTGAGGAAAATGGAATTGAAACCTCAACAATCGCCCTGCCCATGACCAGCCTTGCGGTGATAATGCTTGAAGGCGAATATGACATGATGGTGATAAACCCATTTACCGAAATGTCAATCGACATTCCATCACAGACATTTCTTGAAATCTTCCGTCCGGATTATGAGGGCATGACAATCCTTGACGTGATAAGGGATGCCTCTGTTGAGATTGATTCACAAATCAGACTGTATCTTGGAAGCGATGAGGACTTCATGATGAGAGATGCTGTTGATGGAGTCTATGTTGCCGACAAGCCATTAAATGTTAATTCAACTGAAAAAGATTCAAGGTATGTGAATGTCCTTGAAATGCCCGAGTCAAGCAAGGTGCTCTATATTGGCGAGGGCTTTGCCGGAGCTGATTTTGACATGATCCTTGCGCCTGAAAGCAGATTTGAGTATGTTGGCGATATTAGTGGTGGTGTGCATCTCTGGAAGTGTGTCGGCCAGCCTTTTTTTGAGTGAAAATTATAAATCTATTTTTTTGGGGAAAATGGAATTTTCAAGTCCCATTTTCCATGCATTGAATTTTAAACCCACTTGATTTTATAGTACAGGTGGGATTCGAATGCGCTGTTTCTTTGCTTGCAGAAGTTCCAGCCCTTTTTTCCGAAATCGTCGGGATGATTGGTATAGTAGAGTCTGAAGATATGACCTCCCTTCTTCTTGGTGGAGTCGTAAATCTTTCCTCCGTAGAACTTTGAATCCCTCTTGTTCTTTTTAAGCTTTGCAGTGTACTTATGGCCCTTGTACTTGAACTTGGCGGTGTAGTACTTTTTGTGCTTTTTGATTTTGACTATAGGCTTTGCATCAACTGGCTCGACAGCATAAGCGCACAGCATTCCAACCATGAAGACGGCCAAAACCGCAAGAATCAATATTTTCTTGTTCATCTTTTCACCTCACTATAATATTTGATGCAACTACTTTATATCATTTTAATAACAATATTATAATATGGACAATAGAAAACTACTGATACTGATAATATTGAGCATTTTTGTTGTGGGCATGATTTTGGCACCTGCAAGTGCATCACATACCTACAAATGTGGAAAATACAAGTGTAAGATAACAAATAAGCAATATAAGAAATTAAAAAAAGGTAAAGTGGGAACATGGGTCAGCGGAAAGAATGTTGGCAAAAAGAAGTTTGTCTTGAAATATTATGACTATGGTGGAAATTTGCTTGGTAAGAAAACAGTCAAGGTAAAAACATCAATATCCAAGGAAGGGCGCAATTACTATGTTGCCACCTGGTACTGTAAAGATGGAATTATTCAGGAAAAAAGAATCAAAAACTTTTAAGCAGTGATATTATGGAAAACAAGGTAATTATTGCAATTCTATTGTTGGTAATTGTTATATTGGTCGTGGGACTTTGCGCAATGCTTTTCTCTCCTTTTCATGGTCCGGAGGGTAGTGTGATTTCAATTGAAAGTAATAATGTGCTGTATTCAGGAGATGATCTGTCAGTTTTGCTTACCAGCATTAACAAAACCCCGATTTCAAACGAGTTTGTCAATGTGATAATTTGCGATTCATCCGGAAAGCTCGTGGCAAACGAAACAGTAAAAACAGATTTCAAAGGCAGTGCAAAGCTTGAGCTTGATATTGAAAGCGGTAAATATGATGTTGATGTATCATTCGGGGGAAATGAAAACTATACGGCAAATAAAACTTCTCAAAAACTTGAAATAAAAGAGGTAGAAACACAGGAGGTTTCAAATGCACAATACAGTTCAGCTTCATCTTCTTCAAGCAGCTCTTCAGGGCCTGCTGTTGATTCATCAGGAATTACACGTGAAGAGGCTGAGGAATACGGATGGAAATACACTCCAGAGCATGGGGGACATTATATTGGATTACATGATGCATGGGATGAGGAAGCCGGAGTCTATCATGATTGAGGTGGTTAAATGAAAAACAAATATTTGGTTTTGCTCATGATTTCAATTGTCTTTTTGATGTCAATTGTATCAGTCTCAGCGCAGGACAATGCAATAGAAAACTTAACTCAGGCAAATGATGATGTTGATGAAAAGCTTGAGAAAACCTACTGGTACGATGCAGACACCGATGAGGAGTATGAGGATGATACTGTGGTGACACATAATGTGGTCAAGTACTACGGTGACACAGACACCAAATTCAAGGTCAAGGTCTATGACGAGGACTACTATCCTGCAGAGGGTGTGTATGTGTCTTTCAGGGTCGATTGGGGAAACTATAAGGAAAAGGTGACCAACGCCAACGGCAATGTGTACTTTCCATTAAACTATAAGGTTGGAACATACTACGTTGATACTTATATCGAAAGCGATGACGGTGAAAGCTACTGGTACGCTGACAATACCGTTAAAATCAAGTCCACAATACCGACAAAGGAGCTTGTGAAGTATTCGACAAGCCATAAGAAGTTCAAAATCAGGTTCCTGGACACCAAGGGCCATGCCCTTAAAAACAAGGTTGTGAAAATCAAGAAGAACGGCTACTGGTACAAGTTCAAGACCAACAGCAAGGGATACATTAAAATCAGAAGCACATTCAATGTCGGAAAACACAAGATAACTGCCTACAATCCTGTATCAAAGGAGAAAAGAAAGATTTCAGTTGTGGTCTTGAAGAAGGGAACTCACAAGGTCAATGTGAAGTTTCACAAATCAGAATCTGGTGCAGGGGTGAAGAAACTGAAGAATGGTGATGGTTTGTATACAATCTATTCGACAAAATATGGACAATATTATCCTGGGGCTTATGTACAGGGTTTTTCCAGTGGAATTGAACTTCCAAAACACACTAAAATCATAAAGGCAAAATTTTTCTTCAAGAACAAGAAGACCGGAAAGGTCATCACCAAGACCTCCAAGAATGGGGGCTATGCAATCAATGTAAATCTTGTAAATGGGTACCTTCCGTATAAGGCCACTGTCTGGTATAAGGACAAAATCAAGGCTTAAATCAATTATCATTTGATAATTGATTCTCTTTTTTTATCTCATCAATTCTTTTTTTAAGATTTGCGAATGTGCCGTCAGCCCTGCATCTGTCAGTGGTTGAATTGTCACCGCAATGGCGGTCGCACCTTTCGATGAATGAGTGTATGGTCACGATTTCCTGAAATGTCAGCTTCTCTTTTGAAAGCCTTAGGAAATCCCTTGTTCCATATTTTTTCTCCATCTTGTCCAGGTTTCTGAAATAATTGAAGTCAAAAACAGGGCGTCCGCATTTCGGGCAAGTAATATGTCCCATGCCCAGTTCGCTGCAGATTTCACAGTCAACCTTTACGTCCCTTGTCCTCCTTTTCATGATGTCTCTTATTGCCTTCTTGTTCTTTTCGTCATGCATGTCATAGAATCTGATTCTCTCATCCGCTATAAGGTACACTCCATCCATGTCCATTCTTGTCCTTAGGCGAACATGAAGCACTGGCCGTTCATCCAGAAGGATTAGATTATATTTTATGAATCCGAATGGAACGTGCAGGTGCTTTGGTTTGAAAAACAGTTTCTCGGTTATTTCAAGCTCGCTTTCACTGTTCAGCTCGCATATTGGGGAAGCGAACTTTTCCCTGAATCTTTCCTCGATTTTACTTAAGTCATACTTCATATTTAAGCCTCCAATGTGCAGTTGATCTCGCCAAGGTCCTTTAGGGTTTCGCTGAGACGGATGCTTTCATAAATGATGTTTTTTATGGTCTTTTGGGACAGGTGCTTGTCAAGCAGGTACATGCCCTTGGTGCATTCGCTTGTGGTGATGCATATGTGGTGGTATTTCTT
>Ga0256405_10005191_pt1 | contig 23009 bp, 14 predicted proteins | sample RumenRJG_02DNA_FD_189096 | JGI IMG/M metagenome (GOLD analysis project Ga0256405, IMG submission 189096) | Bovine rumen microbial communities from Lethbridge, Alberta, Canada - RJG_02 | ecosystem: Host-associated > Mammals > Digestive system > Stomach > Rumen | place: Canada: Alberta... | reverse complement strand
AGAGGATTCCTTTTCAAACGCTATCTTAGCTGCCCGCTTGTTCTGGTAATACAGCACTACAAACATTATCATCAGGATTATTGCCGTAAGAACTGTCTGGAGCAGACTGCGCATAAGGATACCATTCGATGTAGCGCCAATCTTTTCACTTATGACACTCTCACGGATAAGATACGTCAGCATCCAGTCAGTCCCGTCGATCTGAATGTATGATAGTGTCTCTTTGACATTATTATACGTAAACGAAACGTAGTTGTTGTTTCCGCTTTCAAAATCTGTTCTGACCTTATCAGCTGTAACACCGTTATCAAAATCCGCATGCTCAAGTGCATCGAGGAGATTATCCTCACTTGCAAGTCCGCCAAGTACCATATCGGTCAGAGCTTTACCGTCTTTTGTATAAATATTGCAGAAGGTCGTATCGTTATTGTCAGAACGAAGAGCCACACCCTCAAGCATGGTATCCATATCTATCTCCATAAAGCAGACAACAAGTGTCTTGCTACCGAGAGAGAGGTCGTCGACAGGAATAGCTATTATGACCTTTTTCTCACCGTTATCCGAATTCTTTATTGATATCTGCTGTTCGCTAATGCCGACATAGTCGATATTGTATTCTTCAATATCGTTCTGTATGCCGAGGGATGTATATATCGTCCCATCAGTATCAACAAAGGCAAATTTTTCAAGGGTGTAAAGCTTTTTCATTCGAGCCTGATACGCCTGTAAGTGCTGGATATCGCTAAGGTCTTCATCTGTCATGAGGCCGACGGCAGTCTTCAAGTCACTGACATTTCTTCGCAGTACCGATGAAACGACCTGTTCACGTCTGCCAGCAAGCTCATCAAGATAAAATAGACTTACCGAACTGACAGCTTTTATCGTATCATTTTTTGCCTTATGACCTGTCCATAGGGTTCCGAGTATAAGGATAGCGGCTATTAATACGCTTCCTATCACAGCGACAGGAAGCGCTTTTCGGCTTTTTTTCAAATTCATTTGATATGCCTCATTTTGTTACAAGCCGCACAGCTTTTCAAACTGTGCTATTGTTTCTTCTATTAGCGCGGAATAATCGGTATCTGTTCTGCTCCTGAGCAGTTTGGTAATCTCACTTACCGGTTTTGTCAACGGATCAAGGGAAAGATTCGCATACATACCTTTCAGTGCATGAGCCGTTTCAAAGGCTGAATCAAGGTCTTTATCTGCAAGCTGTGCTTCAAGCGCAGTTATTCTTTTATCCTCAAGCACTTTTCCCACAAGAAGAAGATAAAAATCTTCTTTTCCCATGCAGCGCGTAAGACCGTCATCAACATTTGCTCCGTATTCCCTGAGCTTTTCAATTGTAAGCATATTGCCCCTCCTTTAACTCCGCCTCTATCAGCTTGTCAAAATCCTCGGGAGGAAGAGGTTTCGAGAAATAGTAGCCTTGTATTATATCACATCCGACAGCTTTCAGCAGTTCCATTTGTTCCTTAGTTTCAACGCCCTCTGCGATAACAGGAACTTCAAGCAGTCGTGCTATATCTATCATTATCCCGACAAGGCGATAATCCTTAGGATTTGTACAGATATTGCGTATAAACTTCATATCGAGCTTCAAAGCATCTATTGGTAAAGAGGTAAGCATATTCAATGATGAATAACCGCATCCAAAATCGTCCATTTCTATTTTGAAGCCTTTTTCCCTGAGAGCGGCAACTGTGTCGATTATTTGCTGCGCGTTATCGGTATAGGCTGATTCTGTTATCTCCAGAAGTAGTTTTTCAACGCTCAGACCGTTGTTATTGGCTATGTCGGTCAATATATCACAAAGCTGCGGGTTGAATACATCAACTCTTGAAACATTCACGGATACGGGAATTGATATTCCGTACTTATCGTTCCAGCATCGGATCTGTGCGGCAGCCTCATTCCATACATATATGTCAAGCTTTTGAATAAGCCCGTTGTTTTCAAAAAGTGAGATGAATTCACCCGGACTAACCATGCCAAACTCCGGATGGAACCATCGCACCAGAGCTTCTGCACTGGTGATAACAGGCTTTTCTCCGCTTATACTGTATTTAGGCTGGTAAAAAACCTTGAACTGCTTTTCTGCAAGAGCTTTGTCCATATCGTTTATAAGACGTTCGGAATGGAGCTCCTTGCTATGAAGCTCAGCGTTGTAGAAATCATAGCATGTAGAATAGCTGTTTCTGAGTTTGCGGCATGCAAGTCTTGCACAATCGAATCTGCGCTCGATATCGGTAATACTGCCGTCATCATAGTATATTCCCATTCTTACGCTGATTTTCTGATCTCCCATACTCTCATTTATCTTTTCCGTATACTGCGAGAGCTTTTCTCTGAGGTCAGAATTGTGTGGGATATATATACCGAAGCTGTTGCTGCCGGAGCGGCACGCAAGGCCGCCTGTCTGACAAACAAGCTCGTGTATACTGTTTCCTATTTTTTTCAGTATCAGATCACCGTAATCCCTTCCGTAAAGCTCATTTACGATGTGAAAACGGTTTATATCGAGAACTATGGCGTCCATAGGCATATTATCGTTCTGATAATCAAGGCGTCTGCCGTATTCAAGGAAGAATTCCTTATTAAAAAGACCGGTCAGACTGTCACGCTCCGTTTCGTGAATGATAATGCTGTCCTCGGCGAGTTCAATTGAGCGTCCAACTCTTGCTCGTATCACATCAGGAGCTTCATACGGCTTTGTTATAAAATCTGCTGCACCGAGCTGAAGGCTCTTAACTTCTGCATCCTTTTCAGAAGTCAGTACGATAACCGGTATACGACGGAGCTCACTGTCCGAACGGATAATCTTCAGCAAGCTATAGCCGTCCAGTTCAGGCATATGTAAATCGAGAATAACAAGCGAAAGCGTCAGTTTGTCACGCTTGATGATATCAAGCGCATATGAGCCGTTTTCGGCATAGCTAACTTCATAAATATCACTGAGCATTGCACCGAGCATTTCTCTTTCAATGAATTCATCATCAACGATCAAAACACTTCTGTGAAGTCCTTTTTTACGTTCAAGCAGTTCCTGCATATTATACCCTCCTTGTTCAACCCCATAATTAGCAATTCGGAAAATATGGTTACATTGATATGCTTTTAAACATATCTAATTTTAACACATTCAACACACAAACGCAATGATTATTGTTGAATATCAACCGAAAATCTCTAATTATCAGCATTATAACCAAGCACTACCTTTTTTTCTTGTAACTATTTCCAACGTTTTTCCTATATGGGATTCGATTCACGGAGCGGATCAAGTCTTATCCCCGATACTCTGCTTATTTAAAAATGTCAGAAGGGAAAAATTTTTCGCCCATAAAGGGTAATGTCGTTAAACTGGTGGCTCACTTTTATATTATCAGTTGTGCCAGACAGCAAGCCAGATCGTTTCAGAATAAAACAAAAGCTCCATGTGCCATTCACACATGGAGCTGAATATACAAAGCGAAATACTGTTACATATATTTTTATGATATGATTGTTTTGACAAAGTCCGAAAAATAGCTGGTTTTCGGGTGTCATCTTTTCAGAAATGGACTTACAGAATTTTGGCATTATATTGCAAAATATAGTGCCTTTTAATTTTGCTTGAATATAGGCTTATATTGCTAACAAAGAACTGCTCGCAGGATGGACTCTATACTATCTTGCGAGCAGTAATATTTTTTGATTATGTGCTATTTTTTGATTTAGTGCACCAATTTTTCACTAATTGAAATATTTAACCTTTTAATTCGATATATAACATAAACCGATTAATTTCATCTTATATCACATGATAAAAAACAAATCAATATATTTCGTTGCAATTCGAATTATAATCATCAATTTTGTTAAGCACAGACAGCACAGTGCCTGTGCCCACTTCCACGGGGGCACTCGTTTTACTCGTTCACTTTGTGCGAAAGACATAATTTGCTTTCACTCACGGCACTGGCGTCATTTTTGAACATTAAAAACATAATGCTGGTACAATATAGATCTCAGCTTCAAAACTCCCGAATTCGGGAGGCACACATAAATCAGTTTATTAGATTTGAAGACAAGGTTGCGTAACATCGCAGTTACGCAGTCTTTTTTTGTCGTATTCTCTGCTGTCAGCTAAAGCAGTGAATTTTTTCGGACGGCACATCGTACAAATGTGCTGACGGCACTTGTGAGGGCGTACATTTTTAGTGCGATAACGTGGACAAAAAGCAGATACATATTCCAAAAAGGAAATATATATGAACAAAATAGTTGACAACGGCGCAAAAAGCTAATATAATAAATGCAAGTTGCAACTTCAATTAGCTAATATTAGTATCATACGATATTCAAACTACCAAAACATTTGACTTTTAGGCAATTTTATATGATTACTAAAACTTGTTTTTTGGATTATCTGGAGGAATTAAAATGAAATCTTATACTAAAAAAATGCTTTCACTTACTTCTTCACTTCTCATCGCAGCACAGCAGTGCTTTGTTGCAATGCCTGCCGGAGCAGTTGACACACCCAGTGAAGCAGAAAACTACGCACAGTCTATCGGTCTTGAGCTCAACAGCGGTGCAGCTAAGGACACTCTTTCCGATCTCATCGACATCAATGATGAAGGTCTTGCAGTAGCAGTTGACGACAATAACAATGTTACTCAGATCGACGGTCTACTTTCAAACGAGACTGTTGACAGCAGCAATGACGCTAAGGATATCATCGCTAAGACATCAGAGCTCCTCGGCATCGACAACGTAAATCGTGAGATCCGTCTCGATGACGTTTCTGAGAGCGATTATAACAAGGTTTACACATTCAAGCAGTTCTATCAGGGACTCGAGATGGTAAACTCATACATCACAGTAGTAGTTGACAAGGAGACAGGTGAGGCTGAGTTCCTTAACAGTTCTTATGTATCTGATTTCTCCATTAATACTACACCTGCTATCACTGTTCAGCAGGCAAATAATGTTGTAAATGAAAAGTTCAACAACATCAGCATTATCGGATATGATCTTGTTATTTATTCTGAAAACGATAATGATTTCAAGCTTGCTTGGAGGATCAAGACAGACACAATCGGTGTAACAGAGGTTTATGTTGATGCAGTTACATCTGAGATACTTAAGGATATTGTTGTAGACGAAGCTCTTTCCCCTGTTTATAACAATAGAATTTATTCTAACAGCCTTCTTTTAAATTATAGTGACAAGATCCTGCCGGATAATGTTTACAGCTTTGATGTTGATGTTTCCAAGGAAGGAAGTCTTTACTATCTGCGCGATATTGGCAGAAATCTTTATGTTTGCGTAGATCCTTCGTATAGCCGTGCAAAGTCTTCATGGGCTCCCTACGAATCACATATCTTAAAGTCATATAATAATCAGTTCAATTCAAGCGAAGTAGAGCAGCTTGGAGTAGCAGTTCTTTATAACGTAAAAAGAGTATATGACTTCTTTAATTCTAATTTCGGACATAAGGGCTTTGACGGCAAAAATTCAAAGTTCTATCTTGTTCCTAACGTAAAGTCAACAACCAACGGCAGAGAGTCTAATGCTTGGTCTGCTGGCAACGCTCTTTGGTTCGGTGAAGGAAACGGTACAACTGAGCAGTCATTTGCAAGTGACATTGATGTTATCGGACATGAGTTCGGTCATAGTGTTACTGGTTCAAAGGTTCAGTGGGGCGGAAGCAACGGTCAGACCGGTGCATTAAATGAAGCGTACGCTGACATTTTTGGCGAATACTGTGATAACACCCGTGAGTGGCAGATCGGTACTGATATTTACAAGAAGAATACTGGCAAGAATACTACTAATAAGAAGACCACTTGTATCAGAGATCTTACTATCAGAAAAAATCACAGTAAGTCAGCTAACTATGCTTCAAATCATGAAGGTTCAAAGGTTATATCTCATGCTGCTTACTGGATGGATAAGCTCGGAATTGAAGCAAATACAGCTGTAAAGATCTGGTTCACTTCACTTGATTATCTTCCTAAGGGCGGAAACAAGGCAACATTTGATGACTGTAGAAAAGCAGTAGTCAGAGCAACTCAGAAGGTCGTTCAGAACAAGGCACAGTCTGAGTATGTTGTAAAGGTAAAGACTGCTTTCAACAGAGTACATGTTTATGATAATAACGAGATCATAGGCGATCTTTGTCATGACGGAAAACTCGATTCTTTCGATCTCGTAATTTTAAAGCAGGCTGTAATGGGCACAAAGTCACTTACACCCGCTGAGAGAGCTCAGGCTGACCTTAACTTTGACGGTAAGGTAAATTCAGCAGATGTAACTCTTCTTCAGAATTATGTCTTAGGCAAGATCACAGATTTCTAATACTGACATCTGAATAAAAAATAAGGAGAGCCACATGGCTCTCCTTTTTTGTAAGTCAGGCTCTTTCCGGTTGTTGGCATTGGAAGCGCTCTTGTATTTATCAGACTATACTGTATATCCGCAGATAATTCAAGTTGTATTACAGATAATAGTGAAGCAGAATAAAAAAGCCGCTCCTTCAAAGCGAAGGAGCGGCTGCGTCTGAGCATTAGATTATACAGTAACTGTTCTGTATTCAGTATATGAATATGTTACTTTATCGCAGGTTCCGCATTTAACATTAACGCGGCGGCTCTGATAACAAGTAACCTTGCCTGCTTTGATTCCTACTGCGTAAGTAGACCAGTTACTGGTAGTTCTGTAACAATAGCCGTGGTGCTGACAAGATGCTGCGCTTGCTGTGAGATTGTTGACAGACTTTGGTGAGACATTTTCGGCGATAGCTGCTCCGCTTCCAAGGAGAGTGAATGCCATAGTGAATGCTGCGATTTTTTTGATGATGTTGTTCATTTGATAGATCGTCCTTTACATAATATTTAAGGCTAATAATATAACCTTATGTGTTATATTATACAACAAATATTATAGCTTGTCAAGAGTTATTTTGAAAATATTTGAAAAATTTTGTGGATTTAGTCGATGAATAAGAACAGCCGCAGGTCATTCCTGCGGCTGTTTGGGTATATCGGTAATTTCAGACCTGTTCCGGAGCAGGCTCCCTGTTAAGGATAGCCATAAACTCCTCTCCGGTGATAGTTTCCTTTTCAAGAAGGTAGCTTGAAAGCTCACGGAGCTTTTCGATGTTTTCCATAAGTATACGCTTCGCCTTTTCGTGAGCGGAACGCACTATGCTGTTGACCTCCTCGTCAATGCGGGCGGCAGTTTCAGGTGAGCAGGCGAGAGAGGTATCGCCGCCGAGGTATTGGTTATTGACGGTCTCGAGGGCGATCATATCAAAGCCGGAGCTCATACCGTAGCGTGTTACCATAGCACGGGCAAGCTGTGTTGCCTTTTCGATGTCGTTGGAAGCTCCGGTCGTGCAGGAGTTGAAGATTACCTCCTCTGCGGAACGTCCGCCGGTAAGAGTGGTGATGCGCGCGAGGGCTTCCTCTTTCGTGAGAAGGAACTTTTCGCCCTCATCGACCTGCATCGTATAGCCGAGAGCACCGGAGGTACGGGGGATAATGGTTATCTTATGTACCGGGGCGGAGTCCTTCTGCTTGGCTGCAACAAGTGCGTGACCTATCTCGTGGTAGGCGATGATTTCCTTTTCCTGCTGGGAAATAACGGCGTTCTTACGCTGGTATCCGGCGATGACTACTTCTACGCTCTCTTCGAGGTCGGACTGACAGACGGTCTGTCTGCCGCTGCGTACTGCGCGGAGAGCTCCTTCGTTGATGATGTTTGCGAGCTCTGCACCGGAAGCTCCGGCGGTAGCCCTTGCGATAGCGTTGTAATCTATCTCGGGCTCTGTCTTGATCTTCTGTGCGTGGACTTTGAGGATAGCCTCTCTGCCTGCGAGGTCGGGGAGCTCAGCCGGGATACGTCTGTCAAATCTTCCCGGTCTCAGGAGGGCGGGATCAAGAGAGTCAGGACGGTTGGTTGCAGCGAGTATGACTACGCCGCGTTTGCCGTCGAAGCCGTCCATTTCGGTGAGCAGCTGGTTGAGAGTCTGCTCGCGCTCATCGTTCCCTCCGAGCTGACCGTCACGCTTCTTGCCGATTGTATCTATCTCGTCGATGAACACGATACACGGCGCTTTGTCATTTGCCTGCTTGAAGAGGTCGCGGACCTTTGCCGCACCCATTCCGACAAACATTTCCACAAATTCCGAGCCTGAGATTGAGAAGAACGGTACATCAGCCTCGCCTGCAACAGCCTGCGCGAGGAGCGTCTTACCTGTACCGGGAGGTCCGACGAGCAGAGCTCCCTTCGGCAGACTTGCACCGATCTCGGCGTATTTCTGAGGATTGTGCAGGAAGTCAACTATCTCGACGAGAGCTTCCTTTGCCTCGTCCTGACCGGCAACGTCGCTGAACGTCTTACCGGTCTGGGCTTTGACGTATATCTTCGCGTTGCTCTTGCCGAACGCCATAGAGTTGCCCATACGCTTGCTCATACCGCGCATCAGGACGTTCCACAGAACTATCATCAGCACTATCGGGAGCACCCACGAGAATATGAACGTTACTATCGGGTTTTCGTGTTCGATCTTGCCGGTGAAATCGACCTTGCCGTTTTTGTACAGACGCGAAACGAGGTCGGGATCTTCGATCTTAACGGTCGAGTAGAGCTTTTTGTCGCCGTCCTCGTCCTTGACCTCGAAAACGATGCTGTCGTCCTTGATCTCAGCCTGAGTGATAGTACCGGCATCGAGCTGCTTGAGGAAAAAGCTGTAATTAGTCTCCTTTATCTGAGCCTTTTTCACAGCAGGAACGATGAAAGCGTTGAATACAAGTAGGAGCACAAGGCTGATTATCGCAAAAATGAGATAATTCTTCTTGTTATTGTTATTTCTCTGTTCATTCATTGTGATGTATCATCTCCTGAAAGTTTATCTGTGAAAATTATAACATATATCAGCCGCAATTACAACCGGTAAAATGTGAGATAAATGAAAATTTTGTGAAAAGACGCTTGGTATATACCGGATACCGGCGAAAAAAACAGGCAGGTACGAACGTACCTGCCTGTGATGTGGTATGCTTATTCCTCTACCGGGAATTTCTTGATAAGACCGAGCTTGTGCTGCTGGATAAGGAGGGCGTCAGCGTTTGAGAGTCCCTTCTTGCCGTCAACATCAGCGTTTGCTTCACCGGTAGCAGTAATGCTGAGCTTGGACTTGCCCTGAGCGTACTTGTCAGGGTTTGTGGAAACCTGCATAACGAGAACTGCATCAGCGATGTTTACAGTCTTGTCGCAGTTAGCGTCGCCGTAAAGTGTGACCTTTGCAGAAGTCGGAGAAGTTGTAGTAGTGGTGGTTGTAGTAGTTGTGGTCGTTGTTGAAGATGAGTCCTCCTTGGTAGGCTCTTCGGGCTTAGTGCCGTCGGGCTCGATACCGCCTACGAGAACGCCGTTGTCATATACACAGATGTTGTCGCAGCGCTGCTCCGGCGGATCCTCAACAGCGAAGAAATCTTCCTTTACGCCGAGCTTCAGAGTCTGGTAGCTCCAGTCGTTTGTGGGATCCCATTTGTATACATAATACTTGTTATTCTCGGTATATCCCTTGCCGTAGAAGCCGACCGAGAACTGGTACTTCTTGCCTGAGTTTGCGAATGAGCAGTCGTTCCACTTCATCTCAACGTAGTAAACGTTGTCCATTTTGTCCCATTTCTTGAGTTCGCTTATCTCTGATGAAGCGCCCTTTATCTCGACTGACGCCTGATCGTACAGCATCTTGGTTTCGATGATGCTCGGATCCTTTACCTCTGATGCGTCGATGTAGTATCTAACTGTGATGTCCTTGGAGGGCTTTGCAAAACCTGAGTAAACCTTGAGCGTTACCTCAATTGCACCTGTGTTGTCGTCGTTGCGGTTGTCAAGACCGAGAGCCTCTACCCAGTATCCTGAGCCTTCGGTCTCGTCACCGCCGTTGCTGTCCTCAGGCGGGAAGTTTTCAGTGACCTTCATATCGTCTGTGCCGTATACTTCATACATACCTGCACAAGCACCTACGAAAGCAGCGTTGTAGTCGATAGTTACCTCGTTCTCACGCCAGTCGTTCGTACTGTCGCTGTGAGCGTCCTTAGCGTCAGGACCGCCTGCGAGTGCGCCCCAGAGAATGTGCTTCTGCTGACGGGGATCCTCAGCCATTGTGAGACCTGATGCTGCACGGTGGTGGGGGTTCATAACTGAATATGTCTCGTCATATCCGCAGAGGAAGCATCTCGGACCGTGTGTACCGTTTCTTCCGGCGAGAACGGTCTGCTTTTCGTTTTCCTTGTAGGTGATGTCATTGTCACCGAGAATGTAGTCTATCTGCTTCTTAGCAAATTCGCTCCATTCGCTCGGTTTGCCGTCGTTGTGGTACTTATCGTATACGAGGCAGATGAGTGCGAATGCGGAAGCGTAACGGCAGCTGCCCCATACGTCGATGAAGACCATGCCCTGTGCTGTTACCTTTTTCTTATATGTGGTGAGGCACTTGCCGATGCAGTCATCGTCCCAGAAGTCCTTGAAAACATACTCGTTCTTGCCCTGAGCTTTTCTTATTTTATTCACCATATCGAGCTCGGGGTGCTGTTCGTTGATTACAGCCCAGAGGATTGAAGCACCGCTCCATACATCGTTCCAGCAGTATACCCAGCCGGAAGCAGCGTAGTAGTCGAAGATCTTGTAAGCCTCGTCGAATACGGAAGCATCTCCTGTACAGAGGTAGAGCCAGGCAGCAGCCCAGCAGTAGTCGTCCTCCCACTTGCCTGAGGAGTAGAACTCGGAAGGACCGTCGCCGTTGTCGGAGAGCTCCTTCGGGTTATCGTTTGCGAATTTCCAGAGTGCCAGAGCGTAGTCGAGGGACTTCTCAGCATAATCCGGATCAGTATCCTTGAAGTTGAGGTAGTTTATAGCGAGTGAAGCGCAGGCAGATACAACATAGTCTGTCTGAGGCTTTTCAGCTGTGAGGAAGTAAGCCGGGCGGACCATAGTGTCTACCTCGGGAGCTTCCCATACTCTGTGGTCGATATGACCTTCGCCGACCTGATAGCAGTGAGCGATAACGGTACCGTCCTTGTCGCGGAAAGTACATTTCATAAGGTAGTCGTTGAAGTGACGGAGAACTGTCTCGATGTGGTCGTCCTGACCGAGCTTCTTGTATGAGTCGCGGAACTCGTAGTAGCCCCAGCCGAGAGTTGCAGCAGCGTAGTTCTCGGGCATACCGAATTCAACGTGGTCGCCGGCATCGTGCATACCGCCGGAAACGTCGATAGTACCGTCGCCGTCAGGATCGAGGACGTCCTTGTATTTGTCCATAAATGCCTGAGAGAGGTTTGTACCGCCGCCCTCCTCAGTGTTGCCGTCCCACGGCACCATAGGAACGTGTGCGTCGTAGGTGTGGCAGTCGTCACGCCACGAGAAGCGGGTGTGTTCTCCTACCTCTGTACCGCACATATTTGCATCATAGAAGTAGATAGAATACTGGAGCGCTTTCGCGTAGTCGAAGTTCTTCGGCGCTGTTGCAGTGACCGCAGCTGTGCTTACTTCAGCGGCAGTCTCACCGGCAGCGACAGCAGTTCCGAGAGAACCGGTCAGCAGTGATGAGAGAGCAGCTCCGCAGGTCATAGCAGAGATTATTCTTTTGGATAAGTGCATTTGATTTTCCTCCTGTTAAGATAGGCTTGGTATGAGACCAAGTTTGAACTTTTGGATTTTGAGGGCGTCATTGCTGTCCAGACCTTTTTTGGTCTTGTCAACATCGCCGTTGGCGACACCCTGAGGAGTAATACCGTTTGGTCTGCCCTCGCCGTATTTGTCAGGGTTGGTGACGGCCTGCATTATGAAAACTGCGTCCGCTATATTGACTTTTTCATCGCAGTTTGCGTCGCCTAAGAGGTTCGGCTTGAGACCTGTTGTGCTCTCTTCTTCGGAAGCAGTTGTTGTTTCGGAAGAGGGGGCAGAGGTGTCGGTCTGCGGTTCGGAGTCGAGCGGATAACTCCTGAGATCGGGAAGCTCATCAAGAGTTATGCAGTAATCGCTGTTGTAGATCTCGCTGAGAGACTCAACGGGGTTTATGTCCTCACTGGTGAGGTAGTTCTGATACCACGGGCAGAAGTAGAGCCACGCAGCCTTGTCGTTTATCAGGTTATCCAGCGAGGGGATAGAATCGTTTTCGGTCATAGCGACCATTTTCTCGCCCTCGGTGCTCTTTACGAGGCTGTAAAAGGTCGAGGCGATAGAGCTGAGATTGGGTTTGCCGTCAGCGGCATTGTACTTGTCGCAGCCGACCATATCGACAACATCGTCGCCGGGATACCACTCAGAGGCTTCCGGAGAAGTCGAGCCGGTCCATATCCAGATTAAGTTGTCGAGTCCGTACTCGTTTGTGAGCTTGTCATAGAGGAGACGGTAGAGCTTCTTGCAGGGCTCGGGACCTTCTGCTCCCCACCAGAACCATGCTCCCTCAGCTTCGTGGAGCGGTCTGAACAGAACGGGGACGTCAGCGTCCTTGAGCTTCTGAAATTCGCCGGCGATGAGCTCGATGTCGGCAAGTATCTTTTCGTGTTCCCATGTGCCCTCAGTAACAGCATTGGTCACGCTGAAGGTGGTGAAAGGGGTGTTGCCGGTGGACTTTACATAGAAAGCTATGCCGTCCTTGCTGCACTCCTCGTCCGAGGGAACGTTCCAGTGCCACGTTACGGTCGGGATACCGTGGTATTTGTTGAACCACTCGATAGCTCTTTCCGGAGCGTGGTCGCGCCAGTCAGATGATGTATTGTACGCGAGGAAGTCTATACCTCTGATCGCAGGCTGTTTGCCCGTCTTTTCGAGGATATATTCAAACTCCGCCTCGTTGTCCTTGATGAAGGTATCGGGATCGCTCCACAGGTTGTAGTTGTGGTCGCCGCAGTATTCCTGCTGACCGGCGAGGATATGATTTCCGTACTGGTCGCGGAGATACTTGTAGAGCCTCTTTGCAGTATCCGAGGCTTTCGGGTTTGAGAGCGAAGCCGTCGGGGAGAGGTTGGAGTACTTCTTGTCAGCCGGCGTTATGGTCAGGTAATCGAAGAAGGTATAGCCCCAGTAAGCCTTGAGCTCGATGGTATTTTTGCCCTTTTTCAGGGTAACGATACCGGCGGAGGTCTCCTCGAAGGTCTTGCAGTATGGGAATGTCACCTCGCCCTGATTGACGCCGTTGATGTTGAGGTATTGTACCTTTTTCCTCGGATCGGACGGTTCGCAGTAAGCGATGGCGAGCTCATAGAGCCCGGACTCCGGAACATCGACTTCGATGGAGAGTGTGGAGTTCTTCTGATCGAGGTAGGTAAAGCCCTTGCCGGAATGGTTTGAGAGATCCGGCTCGCCTCCGAGCTTGTCGTCGGGGACGTCAGAAACGCCGTTCGGGTAGACAAAGCAGCCTTCAGCCTTGCCGTCCTCGAATTCGTACTTCACGGCTGTATCAGCCGCAGCGGCGCTGTAATGCCTTGCCGGAGCTGCTTTCGGGATAGCTGCCGTGCCTAAAACGACAGCTAAAGCAGAACAGGCGGTACGCGCCAACATTCTGTTAAACATTTTATCACTCCTTGAAATTAAAGAATAGATGATTTAAGTTGAATTTTGCCTATAATCAACTCATTGTAATAACTATGATTATCATAACACTTTTTTAATAAGAATGCAATAGTTTCCACAAAAAAATTGCCGCTGGGGCAATATTTTTTTTATTTACCTAAGTTGCAGAAATCAGAATTGTAGGGGACGGCGTCCTCGACGTCCCGTAAATCAGGTGTTAGAAGCCAGAGATCAGAATGTAGGGGACGTTCTCACCTGTCGGCTCGGTCGGTGCTTCTGCCTCCGGCAGAGGTGTCCCCCGGACACCCGCACCGCCCCCGGCGTTCCGCAAAAAACAAAAATGTACGATGAAACTAATGTAGGGGCGGCGTTTCGCCGCCCGCTTGCCAACCCGGAATTGTAACGCGAAATGTCAATGGCAGCGTTCCCTACGGTCGCTTCGGCATACATATTGTCCGCGCTGCTTAAATAAATTCAGGGACACACGATGTGTGTCCCTGCTGTGAGCTAATTTCTTATTTGTGTACTCTCCTGCGCACTGACAGCTTTCCGCGAAATGACTAACTTCTTTGGCTTCTTTTTATGTATCTGCTTTTTCAGCTTTGATTTGTAGCGGCGGTAGTACACCTTGATGAATTTCAGAGTCCTCTCGTCGTTCGGGAAGAGCTTCTGCATAAGGAAGATAGCTATGAGGAATGTCAGGATACCCTCGGCGCACAGCGGTGACCACAGGATAGCGAGGTAGGTCGCAGCAATGGCTGCGAGCCATTTGTACTCGTAGTATGTGCCCACTCCGAGCGCCACATATGCCCAGCCGTTGGTGATTATCCAGGCTATGAGAAAGCATATGACGAGGTGTGGGTTCAGTATGAAGTTCTTTGCATTGTTCAGGGCTTTAGCTATCTTCTTTTTCATAATATGGCTCCTGTTAATCGCGGTGCTGTTACATCAGTGGGGCTATCAGCTTGAGCAGACTGCCTGTTATTCTGACGGACAGCTTGGTGTTTCGTAACGTATCGGGGGTAACCATTCTGCAAAGTGTTAAAGTCTCGCTGAAATCTGTCTCAATATCTTTGATGCAGTCAGTGCGGAACATATATGTCGCGCACTCGAAGTGGTGGTAGAGGCTGCGGTAATCGAGGTTTATGGTGCCTACGACAGCCTTCTCGTCATCTGAGACGAATACCTTTGAATGAACGAAGCCGGGGGTGTATTCGTATATCTTCACGCCGGCTTTCATAAGAGCACGGAAGTGAGTTCTTGCGAGGGCGTAAGCACCCTTTTTGTCGGGAACTCCGGGGAGAATTATCCTGACGTCTATACCGCGTTTTGCGGCAAAGGTGAGAGCTGATTCGAGTTCGCCGTCAAGAATGAGGTACGGAGTCATTATGTGAACGTAGGTGGTCGCGCGGCTGAGAATGTCCATATATATGCTCTCACCGACCTTGTCGTCATCAAGTGGACAGTCGGCGTAGGGTAGAACAAAGCCGCTGGACTTTTCCGGACTTTTGGGCTCAATGAGGTTGTCCCAGCCGGGCTCTGTTTCGGTTATGTTCCACATATGGAGGAACATCAGCGTGAAGCTGCGGACGGCGTCGCCTTTCAGCATAACGGCAGCGTCCTTCCAGTGACCGAAGCGTTCCCTGCGGTTGATGTATTCGTCAGCGAGGTTCACGCCGCCGTTAAAGGCGACATTGCCGTCGATAACGAGTATTTTCCGGTGGTCACGGTAGTTGTAGTAGGTCGATAAGACCGGTCGTATCGGCGCGAAAGACTTGCACTTTATGCCGAGCTCCGCCATACGCTTCGGGTAGTCGTGGGAGAGTGTGGTTATCTCGCACATACCGTCATACATCACCCTCACTTCAACGCCCTGTCTGACCTTTTCCGCGAGTATCGAGAGCACCCGTCCCCACATATAGCCCTCATCTATGATGAAATACTCCATATAGATGAATTTTTCGGCTTTTTGGAGTTCTTCGAGCATTGCCTCAAATTTCTTTTCGCCGTCAGGGAAATACGTTGCGTCGGTGTTGGCAAAAACAGGAAAGCAGCCTGTCCGGCTGAGGTATTTGCAGAGGTCGTCGGTGCCCGAGCGCTGTACCTCCGGATCGAACATTGCCTCGGTCTGCAAGGGGAGCATATCCTTTGTTTCGTTGGTGAGCTCAAGGGCGCGTTTCCGGATACGGTTGTGACCGAATTCGTGCTTTGTGTATAGCAGCAGGATAGCTCCGGTAATGGGCGCGACTGCGAGTATCAGCAGCCACGTCAGCTTTGCTGTGGAGTCCATTTCGCACTTGAACAGATAGAATATGACTAAAAATGCAAAGGCGCGGTCTATCGCATAGATCAGGCTGAACTGTGTATACAGCCACGTCGTGAACGAGAGCGTCAGTATTATCTGGAGCAGTATCAGCAGACTCATAACGAAAAATCGGCTGAATACTATTCTGAGCAGCCCTTTTTTCCTCTTTGGAAGGAGTCTGATGATGTCTTCGTTTTTATCCATTATTTTCCTCCGATAAGTTAATAATATCAAATAAATGTGAACATTTCAACTATTAGTTAATTGGTCGTCATAAGACACATTTTCTGCAAAAAGTCCGCGGTATTTTTCTGAGCTGCGCATAGAATATACGGAAGTCCCTCCGATGATTATGTGGTCGATGAGTTTTGCGTCAAAGCAGGAGAGCGCGCTGCTAAGGCGTTTTGTGGTGAAAACGTCCTCCGGCGACGGTTCAGGGAAGCCGTGCGGATGATTGTGCGAGATGATGACGCTTGCGGCATCTGAACGCAGGGCGGCTCTCACGACCTCGCTGAGCGGAAACGACACGGAATTGCTGTTGCCCTCCTGCGAGAGGAAGAGACTGCCGGTCAGTCGTGAGTCCTTGTCGAGAAGAGCAGCGGCAAAGCGCTCTGCCGGGCGCTGGAGGAATATCATCGAGAATAGTCTCACAGCTTCACGGTAAGATGTGACCGAAGCCTGTTTGCGGAAATAGTCGCAGCTGTCGTTGAAGCAGAGCTCGGAAATGAGCATAAGCATCGCGGCTGCACGTCTGTCCCGGCGAAGAAGCCTCATAGCCTCGGACGGCGGCATAGCGAAGAGATCCTGCGGACAGCCTGCGAGCTGCGCTATTTCCGCCGGAAGCCGGTCGTCATCGCCGAATTGCGACACTATCGTGAGCAGCCGGAGTATCTCCGAGGGCGCAAAATATCTGACGGCAGAGCCGTTCCGGAACGAGCCGGATACTTCGGGTGAGAGTCCTTTCATCAGCATTTCTCCATTTTTTTGTTTTTACCTTATCGAGCCGATGTATTCATCGGGCTCCGTTTTTTAACATTATATACCAAATTGCGGATAAAGTAAACACTTTTATTATTGGTCTGAGGGCAAATATGACAAAAATTCCTCGTTTGGGAGCAAAAAATATTTTCTGAAAAGACTGGACAAAGCCGGTCTTATATGATATAATAGATGTAGTTTTATGAAGCTGCCCTTTAATTCGATCCTGTGAGGTCGGCAAGGCGAAGTTACCTATAATATAACTATACCATAGCTATAACTATAAGTGTACCCGTCTGCGACCGCAGGCGGGTATTTTTGCTGAAAGGAGTGGATATTCTGGAAAAAAAGCGTATGATAATGGATGAAAAAGCAATGCAGCGCGCCATTGCCAGAATTTCCTATGAGATCATCGAACATAACAAAGGCGCCGAGGAGCTCTGTATCGTCGGTATCCTTTCAAGGGGAGTCACTATCGGCAAACGTATCGCTGACAAGCTCTCCGAACTGGAAAAGGTCGATGTTCCTTTCGGTCAGCTCGATATCACGCCTTACCGCGATGATGCCGGCGGAAACGGTTCTGAGGACAGGACAGATATCCCGTTTGACGTGCGGGACAGGAACGTTGTCATCGTTGACGACGTTATCTTCACCGGCAGAAGCTCGCGCGCCGCTCTCGAAGCTATCATCAAGCGCGGCAGACCTCGTTCCGTACAGCTTGCTGTGCTCGTTGACAGAGGTCACAGGGAGCTACCGATACGTCCGGACTATGTGGGCAAGAACCTCCCCACCTCCCACAGCGAGGTGGTAAAGGTCTCCGTAACGGAGATCGACGGCAGCGACGGAGTCGCTATTTTCGGATAAACACCCCCGACACAAAAGGAGAAAATATGTCATCTATCCTTATCAGAAACGTCCGCGCAGTTGACGCAGAAAAAGACATCACCACAGACGTTCTCATCGAGAACGGCACTATTTCAGATGTCGGCAGTGAGCTGGGCGCAGCAGCGGATCAGGTCATCGACGGCACAGATCTTGTGCTTATGCCGCCTCTGTTCGATATGCACGTTCATTTCCGCGATCCCGGTCAGACTCACAAGGAGGACGTTCTGACAGGCTGCTCGGCAGCTCTTGCCGGCGGCGTTACAGGTGTGCTCGCTATGCCGAACACCAAGCCACCCTGCGATAACCCCGAGATCATAAAATATGTCAGAGAAAAGGCTCAGGGCACCGGAGTCGATGTTTACCCGGTCGGCTGTATCACCGGAGGTATGTCCGGAAACGGTCTGTGCGACTACGAAGCGATGAAGGCTGCCGGCTGCATCTGCATCTCGGACGACGGCAGACCTGTCGAGAACGCCGAGATGATGAGACAGGCTCTTGAAATGTCAAAGGAGAATGGTCTGCTCGTTGCTTCACACTGCGAGGATCTCAGCATTATAAACGGCGGTATTATGAACAAGGGCAAGACTTCGGAAAAGCTCGGTGTCAAGGGAATGGACAGAGCCTCCGAGGACTACATAACAGCCCGTGAGATGATACTTGCTTCCTCAGTCGGAGCGAGGATCCACATCTGCCACGTCAGCACGGAGGGCAGTGCGGCTATGATAAGATTTGCGAAGTCGCGCGGTGTCAAGGTGACCTGCGAGACCGCTCCGCATTACTTTATGCTCACGGACGAGCTGCTTGAGAAGCGCGATGCTGATTACCGTATGAACCCGCCGCTCAGGACTCCGGCTGATGTAAGAGCTATCATCGAAGCCGTCAAGGACGGTACGATCGACTGCATTGTTACAGACCACGCTCCTCACGCTGCTGAGGAAAAGGCTGATTTCGAGAAGGCACCGAACGGCGTTGTCGGACTTGAAACTTCTCTTGCTGCTACTCTTACGGCTCTCTATCACACAGGCGAGATAAGTCTTAACAGGATTGTCGAGCTGATGTGCGTGAACCCGAGAAAGCTGCTCGGACTTGAAGCTCCGGCGATAGAACCGGGAAAGCCTGCCGATCTCGTTCTTGTGGATACGGACAGGAAGTGGACTGTCGAGCCTGATAAGCTCCATTCAAAGTCACACAATACCGTTTTCAAGGGCATCGAACTCACAGGAAAGCCGCTGGTGACTATTTCCGGCGGAGAGATAAGATTTGACGCAAGAAACTGAAATAAATACAAGGAGGATCATTATGTCATTTGACAGACTCATCGAAAGAATTATCGAACTCAAAAACCCTACGGTGGTAGGTCTCGATCCTAAGCTCGAGTATGTTCCGGAGTATATCCAGCGCCGCTACCTTGACGATGACGGCTGGACTATGAAGGCTGCTGCAAAGGCTATCTACGCATTCAATCAGGCTATCATCGATGAGATACACGATGTAGTTCCGGCTATCAAGCCGCAGGCTGCATATTACGAGATGTACGGTCACTACGGAATCAAGGCTCTCGAGCGTACTATCCGCTATGCAAAGCTCAACGGTATGTTCGTTATGACGGACGGTAAGCGTAACGACATCGGCGCTACTATGGAGGCTTACACAAACGCTCACCTCGGTGTAACTATGATAGGCGAGAATGAGGTCGAGGCTTTCGGCGCTGATGCTCTCACAGTAAACGGCTACCTCGGTACGGACGGCATCGAGCCGCTTCTCAAGGTCTGCCGCGAGCGTGACAAGGGTATCTTTGTGCTCGTCAAGACCTCCAATCCCTCCTCCGGTGAGCTTCAGGATATGAAGCTCGCAGACGGTCGCACTATCTATGAAGCAATGGGCGATATGTGTGAGAAGTGGGGCGAGGATACAAGAGGAAAGTTTGGCTACTCCGCAGTCGGAGCAGTTGTCGGAGCAACCTACCCCGAAATGCTCACAGAGCTCAGAGAGAGACTTCCTCATACTATGTTCCTTGTTCCCGGCTACGGCGCACAGGGCGGCGGAGCAGAAGGTCTCAAGGGCGGCTTCGATCAGAACGGTCTCGGCGCTATCGTCAATTCCTCCCGTGCAGTAATGTGCGCATACAAGAAGGAAGGCTGCGACGAGAGGGACTTCGCAAAGGCCGCAAGAAGAGAAGTCATCAGAATGAGAGACGACATCTGTCAGTACATAAATCTCAAATGAGAAAAAATGGGATTCCAAAGGGATGTCATCCCTTTGGTCAGGTCAAGGACTGAAAGTCCTTGCAGGGTGTGGGGCAGAGCCCCACGATCCACAAAGCGCTCCGCAAAGGGTGAATTGTGAAACAGTCCGGTGGACTGTTTTACAAGAGGGAACGCCCTGCAAGGGAGGGCGTTCCTTAATCAAGTTTAAAATTCAGCTACTGAATTGTCATCTGTCCTTCACAATGGCGTGAAGGAACGGGATATATCAACGAATACTGCGAAAGGAATGATACTAATGTCATTGTTCAATCAGGGCGAAAAAGCGTACCTTATGCTTGCCGACGGACAGGTATTTGAGGGCAGGAGCTTCGGTGCAAAGGGCACGGTGATAGGCGAGGTTGTCTTCACGACCGGTCTCACAGGCTATCAGGAAACCCTTACCGATCCGAGCTACTACGGTCAGATAGTCACACAGACCTTCCCGCTCATCGGCAACTACGGCGTGAATTCTCAGGACAACGAGTCGGCAGCTTCATATGTCACCGGCTACATCGTCCGCGAGTGGTGCAATGCACCGTCAAATTTCCGCTGTGAAGGCAACATAAACGATTTCCTCTTACAGCATAACATAGTCGGCATACATAATATCGACACACGCCGTCTTACAAGAACTATCCGTGAGGCTGGCGTTATGAACGGCGTTATCACTACCGAGAACGTCTACGATAAAAAGGAAGAGTTCCTTGAGAAGATAAGAGCATTTTCAGTTAAGGACGCAGTAAAGTCCGTTACCAACTCAGAGACTCTCACATATGAGCCCGAGGAAAAGAAGTACCGCGTAGTGCTGTTTGACTTCGGCTACAAGCGCAATATACGTCAGGAACTCATCAAGCGCGGCTGTGAGGTCGTTGTAGTTCCGGCTGATACCACTGCCGAGAACGTTAAGGAGCTCGCTCCGGACGGCATTATGTTCTCGAACGGCCCCGGAGATCCTGCGGAAAACGTTGATATAATCGAAAACATCAAGGAGATCGAGAAGCTCGGAATACCGATATTCGGTATCTGTCTCGGTCACCAGCTTATGGCTCTTGCCAACGGCGGAAGAACGGAAAAGCTCAAGTACGGTCACAGAGGTGCAAACCAGCCTGTTATCGACCTCGAGAGCGGTCTCACCTACGTTACCAGCCAGAACCACGGCTATGCGGTAGTAGGCGACAGCATTGATCCTGCTGTCGGACACGTTTCCCACATCAACGCCAACGACAAGACCTGTGAGGGCATACACTATACCTCGATCAATGCAAGGACGGTACAGTTCCACCCTGAAGCTCACGGCGGTCCGCTGGACACCTCATATCTTTTCGATGAATTTGTAAAGACTATGGAAAAGGAGCGTGACTGATATGCCGCTGAGAAAGGATATTAAGAAAGTACTCGTGATCGGTTCTGGTCCTATCGTTATCGGACAGGCTGCCGAATTTGACTATGCAGGCACACAGGCCTGCCGTGCTCTGAAGCAGGAGGGACTCGAGGTAGTTCTCGTAAACTCCAACCCTGCTACCATTATGACAGATAAGGCTATGGCGGACAAGGTCTACATCGAACCCCTCACGCTCGACGTTATAAAGCGCATCATCGAGATCGAAAAGCCAGACAGTCTGCTTTCGACTCTCGGCGGTCAGACCGGACTTACGCTCTCTATGCAGCTCGCTGAGGAGGGCTTCCTCGACTCGCATAACGTAAAGCTGCTCGGCGCTGATCCCGAAACTATCCACAAGGCTGAGGACAGACAGGCTTTCAAGGACACTATGGAGAAGATAGGCGAGCCCTGTATCCCGTCAAAGGTCGTTGAGACAGTCGAGGACGCAGTTGACTTCGCAAAGGTCATTCATTATCCTGTTATCGTTCGTCCGGCGTTCACTCTCGGCGGAACCGGCGGCGGTATCGCACAGAACGAGGCTGAGCTCCGCGACATCGCTACAAACGGTCTCAGACTTTCTCCTATCACTCAGATACTCGTTGAGAAGTGCATAAGCGGCTGGAAGGAAATAGAGTTCGAGGTCATCCGTGACGCAAAGGGCAACGTTATCACGGTCTGCTCTATGGAAAACTTCGATCCGGTCGGAGTTCACACCGGCGACAGTATCGTTATCGCACCTGCTGTTACACTCAGCGACAGGGAGTATCAGATGCTCCGTACCGCTGCTATCAACATAATCAAGGAACTCAAGGTAGAGGGCGGCTGCAACTGCCAGTTCGCACTCCACCCGACCAGCTTCAAGTATGCCGTTATCGAGGTAAATCCCCGTGTATCGCGTTCTTCTGCACTTGCTTCAAAGGCTACCGGCTATCCGATCGCCAAGACCGCTGCAAAGATCGCTATCGGCTACACACTCGACGAGATCGTAAATCAGGTAACAGGCAAGACCTACGCCTGCTTTGAACCCGCTCTCGACTATGTAGTAATAAAGTTCCCGAAATGGGCTTTTGATAAGTTCGTATATGCAAAGCGTACCCTCGGCACTCAGATGAAGGCTACCGGTGAGGTAATGGCTATCGGAACCAGCTTTGAACAGGCTATGATGAAGGCAGTCCGTTCGATCGAGCTCGGTATGGATACAATGAACCTCAAGAAGCTCGAGAAGCTCACTACTGAGGAGATACGCGAGAAGCTCCACGTCATCGACGACGAGCGCTCGTTCTGTGTGTTTGAGGCTCTCAAGCGCGGTATCACTCCCGAGGAGATACACGAGATAACTATGATCGACAACTGGTTCCTCTATAAGCTGCTCAACCTCGTCGAGCTCGAGAAATGGCTCGCTGACGGCACTGAGCTCACAGAGGAAAAGTACGACATAGCAAAGCAGTACGGCTACCTTGACAGCACTATTGAGCGTATTTCCGGACAGAAGTGTCCTAAGCGCAGAAGAGCTGTTTTCAAGATGGTCGATACCTGCGCAGGCGAATTCAAGGCTGAAACTCCCTACTTCTACTCCACCTTCGATGAGGAGAACGAGGCAAAGCAGTTCATCGACAGGACCAACACCGGCAAGAAAAAGGTC
>Ga0256405_10005188_pt1 | contig 23022 bp, 24 predicted proteins | sample RumenRJG_02DNA_FD_189096 | JGI IMG/M metagenome (GOLD analysis project Ga0256405, IMG submission 189096) | Bovine rumen microbial communities from Lethbridge, Alberta, Canada - RJG_02 | ecosystem: Host-associated > Mammals > Digestive system > Stomach > Rumen | place: Canada: Alberta... | reverse complement strand
TAATGAGTATATCGCATAATGATGAAGTTGTCAAGCGGCAAATAATCATAATGATGATTGCCAACTGTCATAATCCTGCATGAAATTACAGAATGATATTCATTTCGACCTGTATTTAGGGCAAAAAGGAAGCGGAGACACAAGATGTAGATTATGTTCTGACCTTGTGTTCCGCTTTCTCTTGCAGTTTCTGTATAAATATTTTTTTCAAAATGATGGATGGGAAAATGGTGATCCGCTTCCTCATGCTGTCTTTGACCAGCCGACGCTGTCCTCCGAGAGTACCAGCCCTGTGGCTACGTCGGCAGCCCTGCCGATGATGTCGTAAAGCCAGGAGCTTACTTCATCCTCACAGCCCCTTCCGCAGCAGGCCGTGATATGATCCATGGTTTTGGCAATTACCTCATCCTCTTCAATGTGGGACGCCACCCAGTCGGACATCGCCATCCGGAATGCGGCATCGTTCTTTCTGACACTGACCTGCGCCTGACTCATATCGGCACCACCTTTCTATGTTTGCGGGGCTGCTCCTCCGCGTCGTCCTGTTTCCTTCTGACAGTTCTGATTATATCAGGATTTCCCCTGGAAAAATTGCGGGCTGTGCAGGCTGCATTCTGTTTCACTTGCGTGTTCTGCAGGCTGACCGCGCTCACCGCAGTGAAACCTTGATGATGCCCTCGATGATCTTGATGACCTCTTCCAATTCCTCATCAGGCAGCTTGTTCAGTTTCTGAAAATCGTCTATGACCTGGTTGATTCGCTCCTGCTTATGTTCGTACAACACCTCTCCCTGCTCCTGGGGAATCAGGTCGTACAGTTTACATCCAAACGCCTCGGCATAGACGGGGATGATATCCAGCGTTATGTTCTTTCCGTGCTCATGCCGGGAGACTGTTGCTTCGTCCACATGGACCTTCTGTGCCAGCGCAAGCTGCGTCATTCCGCTTCTGAGCCTGCGGATCTTGATCTGCATACCCACCTGTGAGCCGAGCGTCGGCAGAAGTTCCGGGCTCTCTTTAACTCTCGCGCATCCCTGGATATGCGGATCATGCGGAGGAAAGTATGATATGCACAGCGCCTCACTCAGATCATTCATAAGGAAGGAGGCCAGCATGTCTTTGCGGTCAATCCCTGCCATTCAAGTTGCCTCCTCTCTCAAACCAGCACAGAGGCATAGTTCCCGCCGCCGACCATCTCGATCTGGAACTCATCTGCAATACTTCCGTCTGTCATGTCCACAAGGATCACGGAGATGTCATCCGGGATCGTCACACCCGCAAACCGGCGCTTACAGTCCTCGAACTGGTCCTTGTCGTCCGTGATCAGGGACATCTTGATTCCGCGGTTCTTCAGCGGCTGAAGATACGCCGTCCCGAAGACCCAGCTCAGTTTATGAAGCAGCGGACGATACTCAGTATTCGCCACATCAAACGCCCAGGTATCAATCCCATGTTCTTTCAGCGCATCCGTCTTGAAGGCGAAGTCCGCGCGGTAGTGAACATCTCCTGTGGCGATGATGTCCAGCTTCTTTTCCAGGGACAGAGTAAATCCCTTCTGAAGAAGAATACTCTGCACCGCTTCCTGGAACACCTTCTCTTTGACGGAGCCGTGGCCGCCGGCGCGCACGCTGCTTTCGATGGCTTCTTTCGCGGAAGACGAATCCCTGATCGTTTTCGCCCAGTCGATGGTGGAAGATCCCTGATCCAACAGCAGCGGAGCCAGACCGTGAGCCGTCAGGATATCTTCCCGCGTCACACCGCTGTCCGGATCGGTGTTATCGATGATCCGCGCAATAACGGAATCCGAGCTGGGGGAGGAAAACTTATTATTGATGATACGGGAGATGGTAGAAGTGCTAATGCCGGTCAGTTCTGAAAACTCAGCCAGGGAACGGTCCCCGACCGCCTTCTTGACAAGTGCGGAGAGAACCTCATAATTCGGCTGTCCCACACGGACGTATCCGGGGAATTCATTGATTGACTTTCTTCTCGGCATCGTTTTGACCTCCCGTCGTTGACTTCAGACCTGCTCTCTTACCGTCTGGCAATAATATACACCTTCTATTGCGTATTGTCAATATATACGCAATAATTATTTTTATAAATTTTAATTACGGTTCTACGCAACGTTTTGTGAAAAGCCTTCTTGAAAAATAAACAGGCCGTTCTAATCACCAGTATCACAAAAATCACTCAGTCGTGCACACGCCGAACCGGATCAACACCGGCCAAAGATACGATCCCGCTCCCGGCAGGCCCAATGCTTTCGGTCCCTTTACAACACCCATTTCCCGTGCCTTCTTATATCCGAGTTCGACTGTGCTTCTGCTAATGCTCTTCTCCCGTTTCTCGCCGTTCGCCACAATCCATAGTTCGTTTCCGTAGCCATCCACGCCCGCGCCGTTATAATGTCGTCCGCCAGCTCCACCGCTTCGGCTGACTGTATAGGTAAACCTCACGCCCTTCCGGTTGCCGCGTCCCGACGTTTTGAAGGGATAATTCTCAAAAGCGATGATAGCTTTCCAGAGATACAGACTTTCATCTGGGAGTCCTGCATGAGTCTTCAGCTCCTCCACCGCCTTCACCCTTCTCCGGAACACACGATGCCGGTCCGCATTGACCGTTGTCTGGTCGAGATTAAAGGCCAGGTTCTTATATGGAAGATAGGAGTTGATGGAAGCGTATTTAAGATGCGTCATTTCCATGATCTCTTCCATTCCCACTCCTTCGTTTGTAAGAGTCTGCACTAATCGGCTCGTTTCCGTCGAATAGTACTCCGCTGTGATCAGGAGCTTGCGGGTGCGGAGGATCGTAGTGTTCAATTGATCGGCAACAGATCGCAGAGACGGCAGATCGGCATCTCTCTCATCCCGATCATCATATGGTTCAACATAAGCTTCCACAGCGCGAGCCAGGAGGGCTTCCATTGAGCTGGCGGGGTCTGTAATTTTCTTCTTTGGTCGTGCCATATATTATTCTCCTCATAAGCAGGCCGTTCTAATCAGTGTGTGTGAAAAGAAAGTTGGATAGGGACGATTTGAACGCCAGACGCCTTATCCCCTGTGTGTCAGAATAGTTGTCAGTGATCCGAAACCGTTTTGTGGTAGTATAGAACCCGACAATATTGTTTTACTCTGCTATCCTAAATTACGTTCTGGAAAGTCCACTTGCACGGAGTTTTAAGGCCACCGTGACGGCGAAATAAGGCCACCTTCACGGAGCAAAAGGCCACCCAAGCACCTTGACAACCATGTACATAAGCGGTACTATAGTCCTGCTTTTACCCATGGGAGGATAGCGGCAACGCAGGAGTGCGACCCGAGCGTCCATGGGGTTTGGCGGGGAGTGGTACCGTTTGGTGCCGCTCTTTTTTGCGTTAAGCGGGGAGAGGTCACGACCACGGTATCACTCCCTGGAAAACAGAAGCGTTAAACTCCGGGGTCTGGGGCAGAGCCCCAGCGTTTACTGCTTACTGTTTGGCTTCACCGCCGTCTCCCATCGGGTGCAGGCCATGGCGCTCGCGCATGGAGATACTGCCGCCAATGGAGATGGTATAGGCGTTGTGGACAATCCGGTCCATGATGGCGTCAGCAATGGGGCTGTCCTGGTTGGGGTCGGCATTGATGCGCTCATACCAGCCGTCCGTATCATACTGGGTGCAGAAGATCGTCGCGCCGTGCTTGGTCCGGGCCTCAATGATCTCCAGAAGATCAAAGGCCTGCTGAACTGTGAGCGCGCGCAGCAGCCACTCGTCCAGGATCAGCAGATCCACTTGGGCATAGCCTCTGGACACCTTCTTGAGCTGGTTGTCTGCGCGGGCAACCACGAGCTCATCCAGCAGTTCTGGCATGCGCACATATCGGACCTTCTTGAATCTGGTACAGGCGGCATAGCCCAGTGCGCAGGCGAGGTAGGTCTTTCCGCTACCGGAGGCTCCTTTGAGGATGACGTGGTGGCCTTCATCTATATAGGCACAGGTTGCCAGACGAAGCAGCTGCTGCTTGTCCAGTCCGCGGTCCGGGATGTACTCAATGCCTTCCATGCTGGCGGAGGGAATGTCCAGCCGGGCGTCGCGGACGCGCCTGCGAAGCTTGTTGTCCTGGCGGCGATTCCACTCAGCGTCCACCATGAGGCCGAAGCGTTCCTCAAAGCCGAGCTGGGAATAGGATTTGGGTTCCTTGAGCTGCTGCTCAAAGGCGGCGGCCATCGCGCTGAACTTCATGGCGCGGAGCTGTTCAATCGTAGAAGCATTAAGCATTGTGTTTACCTCCCCTGCTGTAGTAGCTAGCTCCGCGGGTAATGCCATAGCGGTTGTCCTGGCGTTCACCGGAGTCACTGTTCTCCGGCTTTCTCTCAGTCGCCGCCTTGCAGAGAGCGCTAATGTTGCGAATCGTCGGGGCAGAACTCAGGTCCAGCACACGGGCGCAAGCATTTTCCAAACGCGCCGTACCATAGCGATTCGCCAGCCTGGTCAGGCTCGCACATGCCTTATATCCCTGTTCAGCCTCCCTTCCTTGGGTCAGGAAATGCCGGACAACGTCCAGCGTCTTCGGGCCGACACCGGCGGCCCAGGTCGTGAATTCGTGTTCGTTATAGCCGAGATACTTCCTGTGCGCCTCCGGCATATGCTCAGGCTTCACAACCGGGTCGCGCTGTGTCGCAGCGAGGCGGACATGAACGGCAACCCTGGCTCCGTGGTAGTACACCTCCACCAGGTTGCGGGTCAGCCGCAGGTCAACCGTCTGGCCAATCAGATCGTAGGGCACGGAATACTTGTTCCGGCCATCGCTGACCAGGTAATCGTAGCTCACCTTGGGATGGGACCATACGGACGGCTCATAGGCTGCAGCGGGAAGGGGACGCATGAATTCCCGTTCCTCTTCCGCGAAGGCGGAAAAGCGGCAGCCCGCGCGCTTCTTGAAGGGACGGCGGTTCAGCTCCTCCAGCTTTTCAATGACAGCGCGCCGGGCTTCGTCCAGCGTGAAGAACTTCCTGTCGCGCAGCGCCGCCGTGATCCAGGTGGAAACGTATTTCACGGAGCCCTCCGCAGCGGCCTTGTCATCCGGCCTGCGCACCCGCGCCGGGACAATCGCTGTGCCGTAATGCTCTGCCAACTCTTGGTAGCTGCGGTTCAATACCACTTCATAGCGGTTGTTGGTAATGGTGGCCGTCTTGGCGTTGTCCGGAATCAGCAGGCGCGGCACGCCGCCGAAGTAATCGAAGGCGTGAACGTGGCACAGCAGCCAGTTCTCCTGCTTCATGTCGCTGCAGGCTTCCGCGTAGGTGTACCAGCTGCACGGCAGCACCGCCACAAAGATATACGCCGGCCACTGCTCCCCGGTAACGCTGTCTGTAATGTACAGCGGATCACCAGCCCAGTCCACCTGCATGGCGTCTCCGGGCTTGTGTGTGATGCGCATGGTGGCTTTCGTCACCCGCGCCCAGCGGCGGTACTTCTCGCAGTACTGGGTGTATGAATACGGAACACCGCCTTCGCTACGAACCTTGACGCAGTACTCTTCCCACAAAAGGGTCAGTGTCACACCGTTTTTCGCCAGCTCTCTGTGCATATAAGCATAGTCCGGCACGGTATACGGGGAAGCGTAAGCATACTTCCCAGGAAACAGAATCGCCTGGATGTCCTCGTTGGTGACATCATCCTCCAACGGCCAGGCAATCCCGGCTGCCTCAGCAGCCTTCAGCACCTCAGACACGGTGTCCCGCCCGCTGCAAACGCTTCGGGCGATACTCCGTATACTGTCTCCAAGGCTCCTGAGCCTCAGAATCTCTCGGTAGTCAACCATTTGACCACCTCCTGGATATTAGTCACACCCTTCGGTGTGCCATACCCATTATAGGAGGTGGCCTTTACCGCCGTCATGGTGGCCTTAAAACTCCGCGTCGGTGGCCCTAAAACTCCGTGCAACTGGCCCTACCACGCCGGAATTTGCAGCTATATGCCCTTTTGCCTTGATGACCTCGATCACGGAATCCACGTACTTCTCGCAGACCTCGTCGCTCTCGGCTTCAACCATGTGGGAAGTCACCGTTTCATTAACCTTTGAAGTTCCTGATAGTCAACAAGCTTAATGCGTCCGTTGAGAATCTCAGCCTCTTTAATGGCATCACGTGTGAATCGCGATGTAGTGACAATCACACCTTTATCGATTCTATCCCTTTCCATAACGCCGTAAAGTCCTCTAACGATCTCAACTCCGACCGGTCGGCGCGGTCCTTGCTGTTTACACTCAAAATATGTGCTGTACGATACGCCACCGACCTCACATGTAGCTATAACATCTCTGCCGCCATCCCTAGTTCGCTGAGTAACTCTCGCCCTATACCCATTCCGGCTATAGACTTCTGCGACCAATTCTTCAAATTCCCATGATTCCAGATTATAAACAGAATTTGGATCAAGAAGGATCTGATCATAAACTGAAAGTAACGGCTCAGGAATATCATCATATTCCATCTCCAGATATGGCTCTTCAATGATCTCGCATCCCTCAGTTTCGCTTTCCTGATATTCCTTTGCGCCTACCGGATACTCATAGCCGAGCAGTCGAAAAGACATGAACTGCCCACAGTTATCGCAATCAACTTCCCCGGCAAACTTATGCTCAATACGGTCACCCATGCCGAATTCACCGATAGAATATGCGTCCGTATCAAGAGAGTCCGTATCAATAATATATTTTGCACCGCAGGATGAACAGCGGATTATCAGGTCACCGATTAGAATCATTTCTTTCTCCAAATTTAAAATGGAAGATCTTCATCATCTATCTGGCTGAGTGAATACACGTTACCTTCGGGTGCTTCTTCCTCGTCGCCTTCATCTTCAGAATCACCCTGGCTTTCGCTCATTCGATTCAGTCGATCAGTGATATCTCGTAGTAACTCTGCGAAAAACTGTAGAACCGGACCATCCTTATCGGATTCGTTTATGCTTTCGACAGTATAAATGTCTCCTCGTTCATATGCCAAGAGGTTATAAATGTCATCGGCTTTTACATTCCTGTTGTCTTTTCCGATAGTCATTCCATTGTGCTCATTGATCACAATGCCGATATCTTTAGACGGCAGCATCGTCAACACGATTTTCTTTTCCATAGACTTTTAACCTCTTTTCGATTGAATCCTTCCCGCCATCCATATTCTTTGCGATGAGATCTAAAATGTTGACGTCTTCATCTTCATATTCAAGGCAACCCGAAGCCACATCAATCTTGTCACCTATTTTCCTGACAAACAAAACCTGGTCAACATCCTGATTTACAACTAACAGCGGATTGTGTGTTACCATGATGATCTGCTTCTTCGTTCTGATCGAGTTGAAGTATCTTAGGAGTTTTTGACTTATATTGTTGTTCGAAATATGGTCTTCGGGTTGATCAATCAGAAATATACATTTTTCCGTTTCATGCTCCGTCATATATTTGAAATATGCTAAAGAGAGTTCTCCAAGAGTATTCCCCAGAGCTTCATTACGTTGGGATGTATCGACAATATAATCCGTAGTCTTACACATTTCTTCTAGGAAAGAGTTCAAATTGTGCTCGAACTGCCTGTCAATCTGGTCAATTGATGTACACCGATATACTGCATTTTTCAACGCTTCATGCGACTCAATAGCTTGTAGAGCCTCAAGCGATTTGTATTCCGAAGTAAACATCTTTCCGAGAAAATCCTCTATAACATCCCTATCGTTATATTTTGCCTCGGAATTAAAACTGAAGCCATGGCGCGGATTCACGCTGCACCCATGAATCGCTTTTGGGCTCTCTGGAAACTGAATCTCCTCTGAGCACTTTCTTGCAGCGTCAACAATCTTGCTAATAAAGTCTTTTCTTTTATCAAGATAGTCCCTTTGATCTAGTTGCTGTGAAGTGGCTGCTTCCTGAATTTTCTGATCATACTCGATTTGCGCTGAAACAATGTGGTTCTTAACCAGTTTCTCGACAATTCTTGCATCAGAAGCTTCATGAACTGCCCCATAGATTTTGCTCAGCAGTTCAATGATCTGATTTATCTCATTTTGGAAGCTGATATAATAATCATCAGACCGCATGAGAAAAACAGTTTTAAGCATGTTGCGCAGTTCCTTGTCACGCTGCTCATGCGCATTGTCGACTTCTGCGTAGTCTTCGTCCACAAGAAAATTGATGTAGTATGAAGCAATATGAATCAATTCATTATAATCTAATGTCTCTGGGGCAAGCTGCTCATATGCCTCCCTCGCTTTTATCTTTTTCTTTATATACGCAAGTATCTCATTCGCAAATGAAGTGTAGGCAGTCCGAAATTCTGAATGATCCACCGTTAGATAATTATCGGAAGGAAACAAACTCCCTTTCCCAAATTTATCTACAATTTGACCTTGCTCTATGTAAAGTCGCCTGGATCCATCCGTTTCTGAACAGGTGATAGCATTATTATCTCGAATTTTTCTAACGAAAGACTCTGATGTTTTCCCTTGAAGTATCTTCAATAACGAAGATTTACCTGAGCCATTCTCCCCAATAACGGCTATCAATCCATTAGTCAACGGGATTCTTTTGTCCCCAATTTGAATGTACTGTACATATTCCCTGTTTCTGTTTTCTTGCTGATTAATTCTGGTCTCTGGAGAAGTAACTGCCATTAGCAGGCCTTTGAAGGTTGGAAGAATGTTCGCCCTTGGATGAATAAACTGCGGATTACCTTGCCCGGTGTGATGATTCGGGTAAGCATTCCATTCATGGCAATCGCTTCCCATGATTAATCCAACTTGTACTGGAACCTTTTTTAAATTATCCCGCAAGATACCCTCAACATTCGGTCTTTGGAATTCAAGTGCATTGATGTATCCTGTTAGCAATAGTTCCTCTGGTTCCATAGTGGCTTCACTAAGTGAATTGTGGTGGCCGTTATGCCTATCAAGACTGTTCCTTTGACAAGCAATAAGAATCACATCAAGTCCTATTTCACGAAGCAGATCTTCAAAATCTCGCTTCGCATATGCATCATCCTGACCCTCCAGCTTATGTTGTTCGATGGTATCACATATTTTTTGATAGTTCTCTTTCTTACTCTTGGCATCAAAAATTGTGATAATGTGGCATTTTGACATACCAGGGTCGATTTGAACATCGAATTCCACACCGGCCAACACCCCACGCACCTTAGGATATTGCCCTATGGCAATTAACTCATCAAGCTTCTCATAGAGATCCGGCCAGAATCTGTTGTGATCAGTAATAGAAAACAGTGCGACTTCTGCGTCATTAAGCTTTTGGAGCAAAGTATCAACGTTCTCAATTGTAGAGGCATCCACAATTCCCTCACTCTCTTTGTACTTGCTGGCAAAAGAATGAATATGTAAGTCAAACTTAATCACGGTCATGCCTCCTTTCCCAGTTTCTAGTGCAGGTACTGTTTGTTATCTTTACTGTAACTCCCATTCGATAGGGGCATGACGAAGATTAGAAACAGCTTTGTTTGATGTGGCTGTCGGCACTATCAAAGTGAAACTAGAACAATTGCATTCTTTTAGACACAGTATTATGCCTTGGAGCCACTATCACTTGTTTTTCTGAGGACCGCTTCAGTCATAATCCACTCTGAAGTTTTGCTCCCAGATAAGCTTGCTGCCTGCGTTGAAACTAACAATCACTTCGGCTCATTCTATTCTTCAGCTATTCGATTCTGAAACTATCGTTCCATGTGATCGCACCGTCTGTGTTGAAGCCGACTACAATCGCAGTCACATTATACCCTTCTGGAATCCCCCGCTCGAAAACACGGTAATGGTCAATCGGTTCAAGCTCATTCTCTGCTCGTTCAGCACCCGCTCTAAATCCCCGATTATCGAATCCGTACTGTACTCTCTTCTCCGGTAACTTCTCCGGCTCATCTGTGTGGATGTGATAGATGACTTCGGTTTTCTTATCTATCTCTGTACCGATCAGCCAGAGGAGTCTGTCACCGTCCTGGTAGACGAGCGTATCATATTCCTCACTCCAAGCTTTCAGTACAGCGTCTTCCGGCAGCCCTTTGATTACCGGCACATCCCCGGCAACATATTCAATCCGTTCCCCGTTGATCCAGACTCCTGTCGGCATAACTGGGAAGCCTCGGAACTTGACTTGAACTTCGGCTTTTCCGCTTGCCTCAGCTTCTGCTCTAAACTTCTCCCCATCCACAACCGTAGTTGCCAGAGCTCCGCCAACATAGATGGTATAGTCCGGTGTCGGCCGGTCGTATAGGTAGCACTCACCTACGATACCCAGCTTATCATCCAGCGTTACAGATGAAATGAAGAATTGGAATTGCTCCGTAATCCGCGTGGATATGTTGCTTTTTGCAGCAGGAACAGCGACCATGATGCAGCCGATCAAACCTGCAGTTAACATTACCCGGCCTGTCCACTTCCACACGTCGTCCCGGCTGAGCTTTCCCACGGCTTTATAGATCAGCATGCCCGCCGCAGCGCCGCAGCAGTTTGAAATGAGATCATCCACGTCCAGCATCCCGCGATACGTGAAGAACTGCGTGACCTCCACAGCTACAGAAACCAGCAATGCCGAGAGGATCGGCCAGAGAACAGGTCTCTTAGAACGTGAAAAAGCTGACGTCAGGAAGAAACCGAGCGGAATAAAGAGAGCAATATTCAGTAATATTTGCTTTCCGTGTCCATGAGAAATATAGCTCCACATCGGAATCAGATGGGCAGTTCTTGTTAACGTTGGTACACGAGAGAACAACGTAATAAAGAGAACGCAAAAAAGACTGATGATAATGGCCGTTATTTGCCTTCTCCTGTTATCCGTTCTCCTCGCCTCCCGTCAGTATCTTACTTTCCCTTCAGCGACAGCCTTCAGATGCTCACCATAGGGACTTTTCCCGTAGAGAGCAGCGCTCTCTTTCAGCTTTTCCTTATCAATGAATCCATTTATGTACGCGATCTCTTCTGGGGCGCTGATGACGATTCCCTGTCTGGACTGGATTGTCTCAACAAAGTTTGCTGCCTGCAGCAGGCTGCTCATCGTTCCGGTATCCAACCAGGCAAAACCTCTGCCCAAGAGCTGGACATCCAGCAGGCCATCTTTCAAATACATCTCATTGAGGGTTGTAATCTCCAGTTCCCCTCTTGCGCTCGGCTTGACCTGATTTGCTCGGTCTGATACACCTGCTGGGTAGAAATACAAGCCGGTTACCGCATAGTTGCTTTTCGGATTCTTCGGCTTCTCCTCGATGCTCAGAGCCTTACCGTCATCATCAAACTCAACCACACCGAAGCGCTCCGGATCAGGAACATAGTAACCGAACACTGTCGCTCGGCCGTTCTCCTCTGCATCCTTCACAGCTGCTTTCAGCAGTGTCCGGAACCCGTTACCATAGAAGATATTGTCGCCGAGCACCATAGCTCCAGCTTCTCCGCCGAGGAACTCCTCACCAAGGATAAATGCCTGTGCAAGGCCATCCGGACTGGGCTGCACCTTATAGCTCAAGCTGATTCCGAACTGAGAGCCATCTCCCAGGAGCGCTTCAAAACGAGGTGTATCATCAGGTGTGCTGATGATCAGGATATCCTTAATGCCTGCCAGCATGAGAGTGCTGAGCGGGTAATAGATCATCGGCTTATCATAGATAGGAAGGAGCTGTTTCGACGTTACTTTTGTAAGCGGATACAATCTTGTCCCGCTACCGCCAGCTAATACGATTCCTTTCATATCATAACTCTCTTTCTGCCCATCAGTGGGCTTCTTTTTCTGTGGTCACCCACAGGCAGATTTATCAGAACTTAAATGTATTTTTCAGTCCCAGCCATTTCTGGTCTTTATCAGATAGAATCAGTGGACTGCCGTCTTTCAGTTTATATCCACTTGCATCCGCGCTTCCCGGATACTCTCCGATCACTTCCGGCCATTCGATCCCGATCTCAGGATCGTTCCAGGCAAGGCCGCCCTCGTCGTTGGGGTGATAGAAGTCATCGCACTTGTAGCAGAACTCCGCCTCGTCACTCAGCACCAGGAATCCATGAGCAAAGCCGCGAGGAATCAGGTACTGCTTCTTATTATCCGCCGTGAGAATCTCTCCATGGTATTTCCCGTAGGTTGGAGATCCCATGCGCAGATCCACTGCAACGTCATAGACAGTTCCCTTGATGACTCGCACCAGTTTTGTCTGAGGGAAACTTTTCTGAAAGTGAAGTCCGCGTAGTACACCCTTGGTGCTCATAGACTGATTGTCCTGGACAAAGCTAATGTACAGACCTGCTTCATACATATCCTTCTGACTGAAAGTTTCCATGAAATAGCCCCTGCTATCCCCGTGAACCGTAGATTCTATTGTGCAAAGACCTTTGATTCCGTCCAGGTCATACGTTACTTTGATCTGTCCCATTTGATAAGTCTCCTTTGCTGAGTTTATATTTCTCCGATTTCCTTCAGATAGCGGTTAAGCGCGTCTTTCCAGTCTGGAAGAGGCTTGAAGCCTGCGTTTTCCAGCTTGCTTTTATCGAGACGACTATTGAACGGTCGAGCCGCCTTTGAAAGACCATATTCAGCGGTCGATACCGGCAGAACTTCCGTTGTCATCCCGGCCTGACGGTATATTTCCTTCGTGAAGTCATACCAAGAGATGTATTTTCCACCCTCATCGTTCGTAGCGTGATAGTAACCATACTTATCGGTCTCGATCATGTCTACAAGAAGGCGTGCGAGGTCCAGCGTGTAAGTCGGCGTACCGATCTGATCGTTGACCACCCTGACCTGTGGATGCGTTTTCCCCACATTGAGCATGGTTTTTATGAAGTTCTTCCCGTTTAAGCCAAATACCCAGGCGATGCGGACAATGAAATACTTTTCCAGCGTTTGGCTAACGGACAGCTCACCATCTAGCTTGCTCTGTCCGTATACATTCAACGGAGCGTAATTCTTATCATCTGGCTGCCAAGGACGATCTCCTTGTCCATCAAAGACATAGTCTGTAGAAAGGTAGAGCATCTTTGCGCCGACAGCTTTCGCCGCATCAGCAATATTTTTCGTACCATCAGCATTGATAGCATGGACTTTCGGCTGATTTTCCTCATCCTCTGCAGCATCCACAGCAGTCCATGCCGCACAGTGAACAATAGCATCCGGCTTCAAATCGCTAATTACCTTTTTCACTGCTTCACGATCAGTGATATCAAGCTGTATGTAAGGAACATTTACAACCGCACTTGTATCCTGAACGCCGGAATAAACTGGCTGTATATCGGAACCTATGCTTTCATGACTCCTTCGCTCCAGCTCATTGACCACATCGTGCCCGAGCTGTCCTCCAACCCCTGTTACGAACACTTTCATATCATCACCTGCTCTGCCACCAGATCCGATGGCTGTATGTCCTCTTATGGCCAGTTCTTTTATAACGTCGTATCCGAGCTGGCCAGTCACTCCTGTTACAAATACTCTCAACTATCTATATTGACCTTGGATCGGTTCCTTATATCTCTGTGTTCATCTACACAGCGGTGCATTAACGATTCCCGTACATCTTGGTATAGTAGTTCTGGTATTCGCCGCTGATGATCTCCTCCCACCAGTCACGATGTTCCAAATACCACTTGATGGTCTTCTTGATGCCATCCTCAAACTTTGTTTCCGGCAGCCAGCCCAACTCATCGTGGATCTTTGTCGGATCGATAGCATAACGCATATCATGTCCCTTGCGGTCCGTCACATGAGTAATGAGACTCTCCGGCTTGTCCAACTCCTTGCAGATCAGCTTCACGATGTCGATATTTCGCATCTCATTATGGCCGCCTACGTTATAAACTTCACCAACACGACCCTTGTGGATGATCAAATCGATGGCTCGGCAATGATCCTCGACATACAGCCAATCGCGGACATTCAAGCCATCCCCATAAACCGGCAGTGGCTTATCATTCAAGCAGTTGGCGATCATCAATGGAATCAGCTTCTCCGGGAAATGATACGGGCCATAGTTATTGCTGCAACGGCTGATTGTGATCGGCAGACCAAAGGTACGGTTGTATGCTTGGACAAGCAGGTCTGCCCCAGCTTTAGAACTGGAATAGGGGCTTGAAGTGTGAATTGGCGTAGACTCCGTGAAGAACAAATCCGGACGATCTAATGGAAGGTCGCCATAGACTTCGTCTGTAGATACCTGGTGATACCGCTCAATCCCGTACTTCCGGCAAGCATCCATCAGCACACTAGTTCCTATGATATTAGTCTGAAGGAAGATACTGGGATCTTCGATGGAACGATCCACATGGCTCTCTGCCGCAAAGTTCACGACAATGTCCGGCTTCTCTTCTTCAAAGAGTTGATACACGCCTTCGCGATCACAGATGTCCAACTTCACGAAGCGAAAGTTCGGATTATCTATGATATCCTTCAGCGTGGACAGATTTCCCGCATATGTCAGCTTGTCCAGACATATGATCTTGTAATCCGGGTAAGCAGATAGCATGTGGAATATGAAGTTTGAGCCGATGAACCCAGCTCCTCCGGTTACGATGATGGTCATGGTGTACTCCTTCTGATATTGCTTTATTTCTTTCCTGAAAGCTCAGGATGTTCATCGAGGATATCTTTAATTACTCCTGTCAGTTTTGTGCTTGAGATGCCATCAGTATGTGGAAGATAAACAATTTCTACGCCCAAGGGTTCAAATTGTTCTTCAAATTTCTTCCACTGAGGAGTCCCCTCCCAGTCTGACCCAACAAACATCTTATCGAAATGATGTCTTTCCCATGCAGCTAGCTTGTTCTTATCAGGCTGTGGAACTACCTCGTCAACATACCGGATGGCCCCCACAATTGCCGCTCTTTCCTCATACGGGATGACTGGGGTCTTATTTTTCTCTTTTTGCACCAACTCATCTGTACTAACACCCACAATAAGGTAGTCACATCGTTCTTTAGCTCGTCTGATCACATTGAGATGACCGATGTGAAACATATCGTAGACCCCTGTTGTATAACCGATAATCTTGCTCATGATATAATTCCTTAACCCTTTCGTATATTATTATATTAGTATTAGTGCCTTAATCTATCTCTCATGCGGTCCCAATAGCCCGAGATCTTTGCTAAACGTAATCCAATTATAGTAACTACTAAAATGCAAACGGCCCACCTGACCACGAGGTGCTGAATCATAACGAGATCAAACGCAGCATTCAATAACACAATAATAAAATACGAAATCAAATGATTTAATGGAATAACATAGAATCCCAAAAGTTTACGAGAGATAATGATATGAAATACTAAATAACAAATATATGAAAACAACGTTGTGTACGCAGCAGCGATAAAGCCATACTTTAAGATGAAGATATAGTTAGTTATTATATTAATGATGGCTGCCGAAACAGTACCTATCATTATATACACAGTTTTTTGGGTGTAGTATTCCCCTTGAACAATTATGCTGTACATGAATAAAGCAAGTGCGTCAATAATCATCGGAATCGCAACGTATTTTCCCGTTTCATATGCGCTTCCGCCAAGAATTAAGACCATTTCTGGTGAAATTGCCATAAGTCCTATTGCAAACAAAGTGTATAAGCAACATAATTGTGAGGCTTTTTCCTGAATAATATCAGAATGGCCAACTTTTAGTTCGTTATAAAACCACGTCCTCCATGCAGAAGTAATTGAATCTGTTATAACAGTAAGGATTAATTTTATATTAGCTGCTAAACTATAAATACCTGCGGCCGAATCGCTTACCATTGTTCGGATCATAATGCGGTCAAATTGGGCTAACAACACCTGGGAAAGGCCATGAGGTATTATCGGAAGACTGTATTTGATAGCAAAGGACCAATATTTTCTGCTGTACTCAGGTTTAGATTTTCTGAAAAATGAAAATATAATATAAACAGCAACCAAGAATAATGTAGTTGTAGTGCCAATAATCCTAGCAAGATCACGATCTTCTTTAAAGAAAGTGATCATCAACACAAGTGAAAGAATAACATTGCCAATAGAATTAAAGAAGGATAAACGTATATACTTCTTATATGCATATTCAAGAGAAATTCGTTGATTATAAAGGGTGAACAAGGCACTGCTAAAACTGTAAAGCACAAGCAAAAATAATGTTGTTTTACTAAACCCTATAATAGATGATATCTGCTTTCCAAATAACAAAGCAACAAGTGAAAATAGTGCTAGATTTATTATATAAATACATGAGACGGAAGAAGTATACCTATCTATCTCTCCCTGGAACTCGAGATTTGCACTCTGAATGCTAGAGTGAATAGCTAAACCAATGACTACATATAGCAATGCCTCATATGAAATAAAAACATTGTAAACCCCAAACTGGTCAGTAGTCATCAACCTACTAAAAATCGGAAGGGTTAAAAAACCTATTCCCTTGACAAGAAAATTTCCGAGTGTATATCCTATTCCAGCTTTGGTTGCATTGCTTGAACTGCGCATTATCAAATCCTCAATAAATACATCTCATTCTAAATTTAGTGCGGACAGAATAGCCTGCCATATCTCCTTATATCCCCAATCAGGATGTGACCAGAACATATTCCGCATCTCGGTATAATGAGAATCAACAGAATATGTATTAATTTGTTGTTCAATACAATCAGCCAATTCATCTATATCCATTACTTTGGGGCCGACGATAATTTCATCAAATGGCATAAGTAATCCCACATCATTCTTTATGAATTCATCGAAATCGGGAACATAGTAGACAACTGGTTTATAATAAAACAGTGCGTCTAACATAACCGAAGAATAATCTGTAACTATTAAATCAATCTCTCTATATAAAATGTTAACATCAAAATCACTGTCCAAATAAAGTACATTTTCATATTCGATGTGCTCGTCTTTTCTCTTTGATGCGGAATGTGCCTTCTCAATCCATAGAGTGCCGGAATCAACCAACCATTCACGTAGATGGGTATTAGTCAAAGGAGTTTGAAAGCTTGTTCCTGATTTTCTGAAAGTCGGTAAGTATAATACGGATTTTTTATAAGATTTAATTTTATTAATTATCTTTTCTTCGCCCTCCAAGTAACGAATGACATGACAAACTCTAGGATATGAAGCATCAATGCATGACGATGGTTCTACGCCAAATTTCTTTTTAAAAAGGATAAAGTCCATATCCGATTTACACAGTAATTTATAATATCCATCAGACCATCCTCCATTTGTGGTAATTCGTCGAAGAAAGCTCAAATTAATATAGATATTTTTAATTTTATTTCTTATCGTGTTTTCTTCGGAAATTCTGATGTATTGGTTTGTTGATTTCCCCACAGCCTTAATACCGTTGCCATGCCACAGTTGAATTTTCCTTGCCCCCCATGAATAATTCGTATCTATATCTGGCTTAAATCCATCAAATGGTGTGGCAACGTCACATATTATATGTATTCCAGCCTTAAGGTGCCAATATAGGCTCGACTTACTACCACACATAAACACACTATAACCCATAGCTGACAATGATTTATATACATTACTATCACGAGTCACCCAAATAACTTTGTATCCATATATATCCTGTATTGATACAAGATACTGAAATAAGAACCTTGAATTATCAGCAAATTTTGTGCCCATCCAAGCTCCTATCAAAATCACATTATTATCTCTATGTATGAAAACATTGGCCATCATTGTGAATATATTCAATATCAAAGCTTTTATCTTTTTAGACACTTGAATTTGCCTCCAAAAACATGCTATATAAAATCGAGTTAATCATCTGTATGCTTTAAACACATCAATAATCTGACTCGATATTTTAAATTGTATGCCATCTGTTTTTCCTGTAATTCTAAATAGAAACAGCTTAAAATTTTGCAGTCTCATTTCTCTTCTGATACATGTATCAAAATCTACTTCATATTTATCGCAATATCTCTTAAATGCACTAATTTGTCTTTTAAATGTCAAAGAGTAGTTTTGAGGACTACATGCTCCTTGCAAATGAATGATAGACTTTGTTTGATCAAACTCGATATGAGACCCCATTCTTATAATTCTAGTACATAAATCCGGCTCCTCTCCATACATAAATACCTCTTCGTCAAAACGTCCCACCACTTCAAATAAATCCTTCCTAACAAACAAATCAGCACCTTGTATATACATTTTCCTCTCGTCAAAAATGCCTAGTTTTGTCATGATTTTGAATTCCATCTTGTTCCAAAAACCAAATGGAATATTCATATCAAAGCTACTTGTCTTATTCCGATTAGCATCTAATAATTGAACACCAAACAATCCAAGCGTTTCAGTGTTTTCAAATTTATCAATTGCATACTTACAGATAGGTTCTACTAGAACTGTGTCTGGGTTTAGGAATAAAATATATTTGCCTCCTGCAATTTCTGAGCCCCTATTATTACCAGCCCCGAAACCTCTATTATCCGCTCGGATAGTCTTAACCCAGCTGTAATTTTCTGTTATGTACTCATAAATATCATTACTAGGGCTTTGTTCAACTACAATAACTTCCAACTCTTCCTCAATATCATTTTGTCTAGAAATTGAGTCTAGACAGTCAATTAAAACATCCTTATTGTTATAACTGACAATGATAATACTTAATAAGCACATTCTTTAATCCTCATTCCTAGTCCCTGTTTTCATAAATAAATCTTGATAACAGAAAATATGTTATCAATCCTGTTGTAAGTCCTGTAACATCGAAAACTGTATTCGTAAAGTTCATAAATAACCATTGTGGTACATAGTAAAAGAATAATACAACCCATATGATCTTTCTTTTTGCGATTCTAATATACTGCATTATTAAGCGTTCTCTTATAAATGCAACAAGTATTGGAATAAAGCATATTACACCATAATCGTAATAGAAACTCCAAAACCCTGTCGGTACAGTTGTCGCACGGACAACCCACGCCGACGCGGACTGTGCTTGGTTATTTGCTAAACCCAATAAGTTGTCAAACTGCAATATCCCGAAAAAAAGGTCAGGAAAAGAGTACAAGCCTAAGTAATTATGAATAGCCCTTCCCATTATGATAGAACGATTAAGGTTATTAAATGTTAAAACAAAGTATCCATACAGCCATGCTGCAATTTCACCCCCCGGCCCAGTATAGCCAATGCCATTACTGTATGATAATGAATACATACCGTAATGATTCATACGATTTATTCCGATTTGAATGGCCCAATAAGCTACCAAGATTCCACCTATTGTACCTAAGATAATTATCCACTTTCTTTTCTTTTTAGGTTCATTATCGGTCTTCTTTTCAAATCCGGAATGCCCCATACTCATCAGAAATAAATACAATGATACTCCTTGTATTAAAGTTTCTATCGCCTGCATTCTGGAAGAAGAACTTATAATCGGAAGAACTATCAACAGCCCCCCCCACGATTAATGGTCCCTTGAGCTTGCGATAGCAAAATATCAGAATATCAATTGATAATACTGCGTAGCTAGCTCTTGTTATATATAGCAATAAAGGTGCTTGCCGTGCATGTACATCGATGTTATGAAGCGCTGGAAATAAATAACCTGATAGATAGTAGTTTTCTAGTAATATTGCAGTTATCCAAACAACATTAATTACATATACGGCTATTACACTTTTCGAAAGACCTACCTCGCATTCATAATATATTTTCCCGTGTGGAAGCACATGGAATATTGTCCCTATCACGAAAAGATAAACAAATATTAGATAAAAATCTGTGCATGTTTCGTTTGTAATGATCCCAGACCATTTCTGCGCATAAAGAATCAAGGGCAGACAAACACCAACCAAAATATATATCGATGACGAGAATCGCTCTTTATTTACTGCTATGAGCAAAGCTGAACATAGCATATACACCATCATTGAAAACCAGAATAACACACTCATGATGCAGCCTCCTCAATATGCGACACACTCAAAGAAGGTCTTTTAGATTCATCAAAGAGTAAGTATCGGTTTGAGAGCTTACATCGGATTCTGTCGCAAGCAGATTCCAAACAGTCAATCAGTTTCCTTAATAGTGCGAGTACCCCCCCCCCACGATATTGGCATTATATTGCATCGCAGTAATAATCCACATTAGGCCAAAGCATTCTTTTGCATTGTAAGCCGATCCAGTAAAGCCTGCGACAAAAAAGTATGCTGTGCTAGAAAAGCATGCTAGAGTTATCCAAGTGACAAATGGACTGGAATTATTTTTTAAGTCATAAATGAACTTTTTGATTGAGAGGGTCAATACTAAAGCATAAACTAGAGTTAAGGGAAGACCTAATTCAAGTGCAAAAGTATACCATGCTCCGTCTCTTATATAGCGTATAGTGCTTCCGCTACTATCATAACCTTGAGTTCCCATACCAACCCCAAGCAACCAGTTTTCTTTAATTTTTTCAATTGCAACTGTTCGTGTGGAAGAATGAACAGTATTAGATACAACTGTTGCATCACCTTCCCCTAGTAACCTACGAATCATATAAGAATCACTCATAAAATTTAAAGCCACAAACAATAAAGCTAATAGGGCAATTGCTATTAAAACAGCTCTTTTCCCTCTGTTGCTTTTTGAAACAAATAGATACTCAATACACGCCACAAGAAGCAATCCTATAAATGCAGTCCTGCTATATGTTAACCAGCAAGCAGCCACAACTATTACTAAAGAAGCCAGCCTTGCTGCGCTTTTCCCATATACTAACAATCTTCCAAATTCAACCGAGAAAACAAATACTATAACTCCTGCACATACTATAGAATTTTCATACAGGCAATTAATTCTGTATTTTAAAGCCCCTAATCCATACACATATGAAATAACGCCTGATCTAACATGCAATAAATTATCTGGCAGAACAGCATTGAAGACGTATTGAATCAGTCCGAATACACAAATACAGATCCCTATCCTTTCAATAAATGTTAGGATTCTTTCATAATCTTCCTCCTCATATAGTAAATGAGCAGCCATTATTCCAATAAGTATAAACTCAAAATAGTCTCTTGCACCTAAAGCACTCATCCTCGGTGAGTAACTCTTCACTACTGCTATTAATACAACTCCTACGCAGAACAGAAAAATCAATGGATATACCACTCCAGTGTTATCGATTGCTATCCTTTTACTGCCGCCTATAATCCAGCAAGCAAAGACAATTAATGAAGCGATATCGATAACAATAGAAATACCGGTAAAGTTAATCCAGAATCCATAGGTAAACAGAATAAAGATATATATCATAATTGCAGTTCTGTTTACATTATCTCTTTTTATTGGCATGTCCTACTCTCCACCAAAAAACTTATCTTCCAGCATCAAGCACCAGCAGTGGTAAATTGGAAGGTGCAGTTCCTGAATCATGTAGGTCTCATCCGATGGAGCTTTCACACAAACATCTGCTACAGTTGCCAGTTCTCCACCTTTAGCTCCTGTTAGGCCAATGACCTTAATCCCAAGCGCGCGAGCCACCACTGTGGCCGACATGACGTTTTTGCTGTTGCCGCTCGTACTGATCCCCAGGAACACATCTCCGGGACGACCGAACCCGAACATTTGCTGCGCGAAAACGCCTAAACCATCAACATCGTTGATATAGGCCGTGCTTAATGCCTCATGGGCTACCAGCGGAATGGCCATTAGTCCGCGCTCCAGGTTCTTGGCGAGGTTTTCTCCCCGCTCAGGATCAATGGCTTTCAGTCTCTCCGCAAACTCTGGTGTCACAGGTCTCGGCGTTTTAAACCGTTTCATCAGTTCACCAGCAATATGCTCTGAATCTGCTGCGGAACCACCGTTTCCAGCAATCAAAAGTTTCCCGTCATGTTCATAACATTCTTCCATCACCAGATATGCATCAATGATGGCCTGCTTCACTTCTCCGAGAGCAGGGTAACGAGAGATCAGGAGATCAATATGTTTTTCCAGTCTCGGTTCAAGTGTTCTCATCGTTTGCTTCCTTCCATTTTCGACCGCTCGATGTCGGCCCTTGTCCAGGCTCATGCCTTTTGTATTTGTTCAACTGCATTAAGCAGCGATAGAGCTGTCACATCCTGACCATAGTTTTCGGTTCCGATTAGTGCCGTTCTACACCCCGCAGCCTTCCCTGCTTTCACATCATTCTCACCATCACCGATCATCCAAGACTGGCTTAGGTCAATGTTGAAGTCTTCTGCCGCTGTGAAAAGCATCCCAGGTTTCGGTTTCCGGCATTCGCAGTCGATCTTTAACGCTTCAACTTCGCCGGGATATCCACGGTGTGGATGGTGTGGGCAGTAGTAGACGTCATCGAGATAAGCGCCCTCAGATCCGAGAAGCGTTTCCATCTTATTGTGTATTTCCTGCAGCTCCGGAACTGTTACCTCTCCTCGGGCTATGACCGGCTGATTCGTAACAACGATGGCTAGGTAACCACTCTCATTAATCTTCTTAATTGCCTCTGCCACACCTGGCAGAAGTTCAAACTCATCGATGTTCCTCAGAAAACCAACGTACTTATTGATCGTTCCGTCACGATCCATGAAGATTGCTCTCTGCTTCTGCCTAAGATTCTTCGCTTTCACTCGCCCTGCTGCGAAGTCTCTACAGACAGCTTCGTATCTGTCCGGTGTTCCCATATCTTTGACATACTCCGGACTGTCATAGCAGAACATCTTTCCGGTTCCGCAGAGGGGCTTGAGGATTTGCCTATCCAGATCAACCTTGACGGTTTTTCCATCGACTTCCGTACCAACTGCCTCAGCATCAATCCCGGTCATGTCCAACATCGTCGGATTGATTACATGCAGTCCGGCATTCACACGATTCCGATACCACTGTGGCCTAACATCCTCTTTTGTGAGCCACTGTTCGACCGCACCGTTCTCATCGGCGATCAGAACACCGCTGTCATAGGGATGGCTGTTCGGATGCGTGAATAGGGTCACAAGTCCGCCATGTGCGCGGTGGAAATCAACGAACCGATTGAAGTCCACATCGAAGATGGCATCCGCGTTCAGGAGCAAGAAATCTTCGTCCAGCTGATCCCTT
>Ga0256405_10005186_pt1 | contig 23027 bp, 20 predicted proteins | sample RumenRJG_02DNA_FD_189096 | JGI IMG/M metagenome (GOLD analysis project Ga0256405, IMG submission 189096) | Bovine rumen microbial communities from Lethbridge, Alberta, Canada - RJG_02 | ecosystem: Host-associated > Mammals > Digestive system > Stomach > Rumen | place: Canada: Alberta... | reverse complement strand
CGGCGGAACAATTTCCGGCTCTAAGGTATATAACGCAGTCTACAATGACTACGCCGAATTCTTCGAAAAGGAAGAGAGCGTCAGGTTCGAGCCGGGTGATATTGTTGCTCTAGACGACAGCCGCAAAGGCGAAGAGTTCTATGTCAAAGCAACAGATAAAAGCAAGATTATCGTCGGCGTCTGCACAAATGAGTTTGCGCATATCATTGGCGGTAAGGCAAAAACCATTGAAGAGAATGAAAAAGACTTTGTTCCCGTATCCCTTATGGGGCGTGTCCACGTCAAGGTAAAAGGAGACATTGAAGTCGGCGACAAAATTACTGCCTCTAATACTCCAGGCATTGGGCGTAAGGCACAGCCAGGAGAACACTCAATCGGAACAGTCTTGACTGATATAAAAGATGGCAAGGTAAGAGTATTGATAAACTTATAAGAAGAAACAAACCTCCGCAAAAGCGGAGGTTTTCTTGAATACATTTTCTACAAAGCGTAATATTGTATGTAGAAACGAGGGATTCAATGGACTTAATTATAAAGCCGACACAGGCCTGTAACTTCAAATGTGCTTTCTGTTCTTCGAATAACATAGCAGAGAGCTGCCAGGAAACACTCCCATTGGATACTTTATTCGATTTCCTGAAGAAGCATGATGTTTTTCGTATTATAGTCAACGGCGGCGATCCATTGATGATGTCACCTGATTACTATTGGAACATGCTAAAGTTCATCGAAGACAACGATATGAACACAAGGCTAAGTCTTACCACGAACCTCTGGGACTTCTATCTGCATCCAGATAAGTGGAGAGGCCTATTCTGTCAACCGAACGTAGGAGTATGTACATCATTTCAATATGGTGGAGAACGACAACTAGCAAATGGAGAAGAATTTACAGAAGAAAAGTTCCGTAAGGTTCTGGCAATGTTCACAGAAAACATTGGCTATGTTCCTATGTTCATTGCAGTAATCAACAAACACAACGAAGATTCCGTCCTGGACACAGTAAGACTAGCTAAAAGCGTCGGCACCAAATGCAAGATAAATCCAGCTGTGCAGTCCGGCAGAAGCAAGGACTTTTATCCATTGTATAAGATGTATGAACATTATCTGAATATCATCGATGCGGGTCTTGGAGATTATGAAGAGAACTGCAGATATATTCAGCAGGTCATGCATAGCCAAAAAACTTGTTGTCCATACGCAAGGACCTGCTATAAGAATATCCGTTGCATAAGTCCTGATGGCAAGCTGCACTCCTGCGGCTGCTTTAACGATGATCATCAGGTAAACGAAGCAGCAGGAGAAAGGACTTATGAGCTGCATGAATATAGTGAGAAGCAGATAAGAAAAGACTATGGCTATCTCAAGGCCGAGTGCTTTGGCTGCTCCTGTTTCACACTCTGCAATGGCTGCTATAAACACATAGCCGACATCAAGCGTAGTGGAACCATAGGAGAACACTGTAGGGCAATGCATGCAATAAAAGGGAGATTGGAAAAACTATGAGCACGCTTTACGTCAAGATAACAGATAACTGTAATCTAAACTGTTCATTTTGTTATGTAAAACAAAAAGGGAGTCTCCTTTATGTAGATAAGTTCCGTGAAGTGCTGTATACTCACAATGAAATCACAAGAGTAGTCCTACATGGCGGCGAGCCGCTGCTTTTTCCAGCAGTCTGCAAAGAAGTTTTAGATATCTGTCAGAAGCGCCAACTGCCGGTTTCCATTACCAGCAATCTTGCCATGGAGCTTAATTCAGAACGTAAAGATTTTCTGCGAGCATTGAACACTTCACAGAAAGGCGTATCCATTGCCACCAGTTATTCCAGAGACAGATTTGCTCACATTGGAAACGCAAAGGACTGGAACCTCTTTTTGAAGAATACGCAATGGCTTCATCTCATGAACATTCCGTTCACGCTTCTTGTTACGTTATCGTTGTGGCAAATTGCAATGGATAGTCCGGATAAACTGGCTGAAACTATTGCTCAGATAAATCCGGCAAACGTTACCATCGAGCGCCTGTATTTTGTTAAGAATGAAGACCGTATCCCGATGTTCGGGAAAATAACAGACGATTATATGATAAAACTGTTTAAAAGAATACCAAAAGAAAAAAACAACCTTCGAAGTCGCATGCTTGACAGCATCCAATTCGGCGTGCCTGTATTCAATACAAAATGTGGCAGCCTAACGCTTGAAACAAACGGCACTTTGATTGGTTGTCCGAATCTCTGTGGAAAAAAATCGGGCAAACAGCACCGAAAAGAATGTATTGAATGTGAATTCTATAAATGGTGTATGGGAGACTGCCCAAGTTTCAGAGATGAATGCAGCTTCCCAAAACAGACATTTAAAAAAGTCATGGAAGGTGAATTATAAGATGAGTACGCCCAAAACTGGCGAAGTAATTACGTCTAGTCGTTTAATGTCCTGGATTGATCAGGACTACGATGACGTAGTAAAAAGAGACATCAAATGGACAAGATACAATATGCCAACAAACAGCCCTCCTAAAAACAATACAGCTTATCCTATTTGGTTTAAAGCTTTCGAAGTATATAGACCAAGAGCAAACTCAGAGGACAACTTTTTTAAACAGGGGAAGACAATCGATTCTGAAACAAGTTCTTCCGCTGAGAGATCGGCTTACGGTGTCATGACTAAAATCACGAACATTTGCGAGTCATGGCGTCATGTTAGACTGGTGCACGCCATACCTCGTAAATATGGCTGGTCAAATAGTGAAGCAGCAATTGTGGACCAAGAAAAGACCGATGCCTTGACACAAAAAGGCTATGCATATGTCAGTGATGCCTATAAGATCCCTCAGGAAATACTGGGGCGTCGTCTTTGCAAAAAAGAAGACTATATTTCAATTAACAACATCAGTGCGACACTGGATGATGCACTGAATAACTGGAAAAACGCTAGACCTTTAGTTTTAACCTGGGACGACTGCCATGCAAACTGCCACAGCAACTGTCATGGTTCCGGTGGATGGCGCTGATGTATCATAGCAGGAGGATGAAAAGTGGAGAACGAAAATTACAACAAAATGGCAGAAATCAAAATTCCTCTAACAGAGGAAGAGCTGGATTTGTACTTCGATGATATTGAAGATTACAGTTTTATCGTAGACTTCGATAAATGTGAATACACAGGCAAAAAGATGCTCAACTATATCTATAATTCAGGTATGTTCTGTGAATTGAATCTTTCTCAATTCGACGAAAAGCTGGAAGAACTCTTGATGGAATACATTCGATTTGACCGTACCGTAAATATTCCGGTTTTAAATGCTTTGTGGTGCCGTATCCTAACCATCTATTGTGGCGGAGATTTTGGCCAGATAGATGAAAAACAGCAGGAATTCATTAACCACTTTATCAAAAAGCACGAAGACACGGTAGAAGAACTGGTTATCGTACTGAAGTCTATGGAGTATCAAATGGCTAAAATCATCGCCGAGGGCGACGGAACATTCGAACAAACCCCGGAACTGAAAGTCAAAAAGATAGGTGTAAATTTTATCACTATCCGCTATGACGAACTGTTTTGGGAAATGATAGCTCATTTGGAGGACTTGAGGAAAGTCAAGGTCTATGACTGCAATATTTTAAATGATTTTTGTTATGAAGGTCGTAAGTTAAGTGCGATGCTGATGGAAGAATTTAACCCCTTCACTGTAGCAATTTTTGCTATAGAGAAAGACAAAAAACAAGGAGAGGATAACCATGGCTGATTTTGTACTCACCGTAAAAGTGAGCCAATGCCGGTCCACAATAAATGAAATTCGAAAGCTCGGACTGATGGAGTCTAGTCTCAGGGGTCTTGCTCAGGAAACAGGATATTATTGTCTTATTATCGGCGACATGATGTATTACGACAGTAGAGCAAACGCCAATGCGTGGATAAACATCTTAGTAAATGATAGGGCGCCATTAGAAAACAATAACACTAATTTCAGAAAGCCATACGTTTCAGATTCAAAAAGCAAGAATATAACTTATAACGTTCCTGAAGCATTGACGAAGAATACGATTGCCTCCGAGATGCCGCAATTCGGATTCACGATATCTGACAATTACAACATAACACAAGTAAATGTAAGTAGGAATATCGTGGGAGATTATCTTGCTCCCAGGATCATTAATTTCTGGGGAATGGATGGCTTGCTTCATACCGGAGATGCCGGCAATTACTCTCATGACAAGGTACAGGAAATAATCAATAAAATTGCTGCAAATGGCTACTATACGCCTTTACTGGTAGAGTGCGATAATCAGCTGAAACCAACATATTTCACATACATCTTTACGCTGTATAAGCTGCTCAACATTAATAAGCTGCCATTGAGAGTAGTCTGCTATAAAGACTTTCGATATCTTGAAATACTTTGTCCACCATTGTATGCTGCTATGCGTGGAATACCATCCAATAAATACTATTTCCCGGAAGACAGCATAGATTATTCCAATAAATTCATTTGGAATTTTAGTGACAAACGGGCCTGGTTCGACCGCTATAAAAACAAAGGCTCATTTATTGTAAGAGGAATAAGTCAATGGACGCTAAATGCTTGGGCTAATCGCTATGGTATTCCAAAAGAAGAGCTTGCGGAAAAATGGGGATTTGGCAGATATGAAATTGAAATGCCGGATAGGACCTATCGACTGTTTAACCGTAATGGCTGGAATCCGATCTATTATCTTATTCAAGGAAAAACAGAGCAGAATGACAAACTAGTACTATCTTTAAAGAACTACAATCCGGTTACGATTATCCGTCAGGATAGACGAGAAGATCTACAAGAGTTTGCCCCTGACGCATTATATGCCAGTTCGTATCTTAAAGGATATGAGAAAGTAATAGACACCAAAGACAAAGACTCATTCCAAAGAATTACAGCAAGCAATATGGGAGATTTTGAAGTCTATGCATCGGCAACTAAACTTGATCCGGCGTTACTGCCTCTGGCTCATGCCAGCTACTATGACACAAAATCGGATACAGATGCAATACTCAAAAAGTTTGATGCTGATATCGTTATAGCAGGGCACAGATGCAATTCAATCATTGGATATGACAACCTGCACAACCTTGTAAACAAAGACCAGATAAAGGTAAAATACGTTCGTCACAAAGACTAAGGAGACACTTTCCGTGAATATTTACATCAAACCCATAGAAGCATGCAATCTGCAGTGCCAGCACTGCTACAATGGAGAACCGGATTGCAGCAGACTGCCGATTGACGATAAGCTCAAGGACTTCGTTCAAAGTCTTGTTAAGATAAAAGAAGACCATGAAAACTGGATAATCTTTCATGGAGGAGAGCCACTTCTGGCCTCTAAACAGCAGTTAAAAGAAATGGCATCACTGAATATCCCTGGAGTAAAGAAGCGTATCACGACCAACCTTACGCTTCCACTTACCTTAGAGAGGATAAACTTGCTGCTCTCTATGGATGATATCCGTACTTCATTTGATATAGGTATTGGCCGATTCACAAAGCTCAAGGACTTTACCAGATGGATTCATAACATAAGGAAGCTGCGGAAAATGGGAGGCAGGCTGGATATATTGAACGTCTGCCTAACATATCCACTTGTCTGTGAGAAACTGCCAGGACAAATCGTACGCATCGCAAAGAGACTGGGATTCAGATGTTTAAGCTTTGAATATCTTTGCATTGCAGGCCGAATGAATGAACATGATGTACCAGGCCATAACTTATCTGATTTATGGCTTAACGACCTGTATCACTTTCTGAAACACACAGACAATGACATCAAAATAAAAAACTTTGAGAACATTGCTTTTGGCATACGAGGAGAATGGGAGCATTACAGAGGAAAGGCTTGCTGTAATAAAGTCTTGACCATCAATGCAAACGGAACGGTAGGCGAATGCCCAAATTCCGCCCGCAAGAAAATCATCGGGACGCTGGACTCCAATCCTATCGATATCCTAAGAAACAAATGCCAGGGTTGCAGCCGCCCGCATCTTACGGAATGTCTTACTTGTGAGTTCTTTAAACAGTGCAGAGGAGGATGCGAGGAACAACAGTGGCAGGGAGATCTGTGCCCGTATCCAAAGAAACTGGCTCAGTGTATTGCGAGGGATTTAAGTGAACATACTGCCAAGCTATAAATGCAATCTTGCTTGTCCATTCTGTGCAATTCATCAACTGGATAGGGGAGAGCTTCTTGATTTAGATTGGTTGGAGCAGACGATAAAAGACCTGCCGCAGGGGCAGATAGATATACTGGGAGGCGAGCCATCGCTGCTGAGTGATGAATATGCTAAAAAGCTTATCTGCATATGTAAGGAGCATGCTGGCGATGCGCGGGTAGGAATGTATACGAATCTCATCAAGATATCTCCACTCATCCATGACGTAAGTCTTACCGTAAGTTACGACCCCGGATCACGTCAGCTGTCTGACAAGGTGCGGAGCAATATGCTTCTTCTGGACGTTCCATTTGAGATAAACATGATTGTCACCAAGCATGTCGTTGCACGGGGCGCACAATGGATACTTAACTTAGCCAAACGGCTAAAGCGCCTGACTAAGATCACTTTGTCAACGCTGAACGTCTTCCCAGGCTGTCCCGATCTGCGGCCCGATCCATTAGAGTTGGCGCAGTTCTGTCAAGACATCATCCGTCTGGATAAAGAACAGAAGATATATTTTTATCCCATCTCAACATGGACAATAGATTATATAAAGACGCCGGATCCGGAGCAGATAGTAGAAATTCTGCCTAACAAGAAATTCCGTATTTCACTTCGGGATTACTTCGGTCATAAGGAATTCGATACATTTGAAGAAGCGGCCGGATACTATAATCAGAACTGTGAAGACAGCGAACCTTTATGCAGCAAGTGTCCGTACTTTAGAAGATGCACACATATGTTTACGGATGGAAAGACTTACTGTCATGACCGGATCATTACCGAATCCATCTTAATAGCCTTATCGGAGAAGAAGACTCATGAATATCTACCCAAGTTATAAATGCAACATGCATTGCCAGTTCTGCGCTCTCTGTGATATTCCCGGAAAACCCATAGACCTGGACTGGCTGGAAACACAACTAAAAAATCATCCTAATCTTTGCCATGACATCAATATCCTGGGCGGGGAGCCCAGCATCTTACCATATGAATATCAGGACAGGCTTATCGCAATGTGTACAAAAGCAGAAGGCGAAAAGCCTTATTATATTACAAATCTCTTGAATCCAACACCATTTAGTGATAAAATAAAACTTATAGTAAGTTATGATGGCGAACTCCGTCCTTATAACAAACGTGTCTTAACGAACATGCTAAGCCTGGACGTCCCTTTTGCAATGTCTACAATTTTGACAAATAATCTTGTAGACAATGGAGCAGATAAATATCTGAAGATGCTGGACAGGCTTCCTGCACTGGAGCGGGCGGATTTAGTCCTGTATCGTAGCGGAACTACGGCAGTAGACAATACACCAGACCATAACAAGCTGATGGATTTTGTGGCGGCCGTTATGGACCATCCCAAGGTAAATCTTACACCCTATTCCGCAATGAAGCATTACACCGATAATGGTTTTGCAAACATTGCGGGACGCTTTGGATTCCTGCCGAACAATAAATATGGCGTGCGCATTGACTACAACCATCTGGGATATACGCCTTTTGATACATACGAAGAGGCGGTCCGTTATTATTTTCTGCGCATAGACCATCTGATGAATAAAGCCAAGCCTTGCAGCAACTGTAAGTATCTTGGCCATTGCTGGTGTGTAGGAGGCTTTGAGGACGGAGTATGTCACGGAGACAGAGAAATGATGGAGTTCTTTGAACGGAGGCTCGATAATGTACATTCACCTGTTTAAGAAGATTTATGCCGTAACAGAAAAGTATCCGCCCAAAAGATGGGAAACGGGCACACGTATCATAAACTTCAGGGGTTTTATCCTGTGTCAATCCTTTACTGATTTAAGAGAGAGTTTCCCGACAACGGGAAAGTTCTTTTCGTGGATGATGAAAACGCTTAAGAATCCTAACGGCGGCCTTACCTTTGTAATCATGGATGACCAGACCTTAAGCGAATTCATGTCAGTGTACTGTGACTATCTCGGCATCAGTCCTGAGATGTACAGGAGCATGGTTTACTACAACAGAATGTGTCTGATCTTCATGGAAAACGGAGATGCAATAAGCTCCAGAGAACCCGGAGATGTAGGTGATGAATATCGGGAAATCTTCTGTTACTTCAAACCGGAAGAAGGCACTGTTCCCAAGATTACTGCCGACTTCGATTCTTACCCTGCAGAACTCTGCGTAAATTGCCTTGACCAGGAATGGGCACGGAAAAAGTTTGAATGGTTCCGTATCTATGACCTTTACAATCTCGTAAAGAAGGTACAGCACAAGAAAGTCCGTACAGGTAACCTCTATGGCCAGATAACGGACAGAGCATATGAAAATGACCAGAGCGCAAAAGAATGGCTCGACAAAGAGAAGTATGATGAAGTGGTCGACATTCTGAAAAACGAAGAAGACTGCGACGTAACCTTATTTGAAATGCCACTGGAAGACTATGTAATGTCCTGGCCCGAGTTCGGCTATAACCAGTATCATTACTTTAAATTTAACTACTATCTGGCAAGACAGGTTGTGAAAGAAGGGTATCGCATCGATGCGGCTACAAGAGCTTAAGGATATTGTTGACTATAATGTGCGGGTTTACGGGCCTCCTAAGTTGATCGACAAAAATCATCTGCCAGGACATTTTGAAATCAACAATGAGTTTCACGATATAGCACCAAAGATAAAAGAATACTTTCGAGTAAAGAATCCTGGTATATGGCAGCTGCCTGCAAAAAACTATTTTGTCAGACTCTGCATTATGTTTTACTTGACCTGCGACAAGCAGTACATTGAGGCAACGGAGGACAATATTGCCAAGCTAATAAAAAGCGAAGATATTCTCCCATACCAGGATGATTTTTGCAATAATTATCCTGACCATGAAAAAGTATGCGATGGACTAAAGTTATTCGCACTTGTTTCATTTCCGAAAGCCGAACATCTTCGAAGACTTCCGGGATACCAAGAAACCATACGTATCTTCGGTAAGTATTATGAATTGCCAGTAAAAGAAAAGCAGATAACCGTTGGATACAATGTTACGGGGCAGGAGTTCTTCGACACCATAGCATTCAAGAAGAACTATATCGAAGAATTCTATTTCTCTTTTTGGCACACCATGCCCAAGCAGCCTCTTAATCAAGCTAACGTATTCAATTCCCTGTTTGACGCCAAACAATACGGTATCCCTGCCAATCTTCTCCTGAACACAGAAGAAGAATGCAAAAGCTTTACCATACTTATTGAGAAAGCAAAAGACTGTTGTGAAAATCTGCAGGCCGTTTCCGTTCTGGACTGTAATACCGCCAAGGCTATAAAAGAAAAGTATTCCTGGCTCAATGTTCACATTTCTACCCATGGTGCTCAACAGTTAAAAGCAGAAGAACTGGATCCCAATATTATCTACTGCGTAAATCTGAATGAGCCAACGTTTTACAGTGAGCAGCAACAGGAAATCATCAGCGCATGTCAGGAGCGAGGCATCAAAATCAAATACATCGTCAATCGTGGCTGCGTCTGCAATAAACACGATATGATGAGCAAGCTCACCGGCAGGGATATTATGTGCTGCCAAGGATACCAATGCAAACAGCTTCGCAAGGACTTTCCCTGGATTGACCTTTGCCGTTGTAACCTGCAGAAAGAATGGCTAGCTTATTGGCATCCGGATTTTATCAAGCTCTCTACTCGCGAAAAAACAAATCGTGAAATCCATGATATGCTAAAGTTCTGGACAGGTATAGAAAGAACGAAAAGACTATCCAATATTCCGATTCCTGAACATAAATACGATACCTATCTGAAGTGGTGTAAAATCCGCACTACAATCTGCAAGGGAAATTGTGAATCATGCTCCATTTGCAAGAAAATCTATGAGGACTTGACGAATTGACAAGAGAAGATTATATGCCAAATAAACGAACAACACCCTCGATAAAAAATGAGCCATGGTATGGAGAAAGCTATCATTGGAGATATCCGGACATGTATCAGGTATACGAAATATTTTCCAAGAGGTTCGAGATACACCGCGATAACTTTATCCTGACCAATGGCTGTGAAAATGCCCTGCGCATTGCCCTGCTTGCACTAGGCAGAAACAAGAAACTGACCATCGAGAATCCTACCTGGGCGCTCACGAACGTCATTGCAGAATCTTTTGATATGCGCTATGACCATTTAAACTATGAGTATCAGGATGGCAAATTTATCCCTGAACATAAAGAAGACATTGAGCTTTTATATGTAACAGATACTTACAACAATCTCTTCAAACATGAAATGCCGGAAATGCCGTCCAATGCAATCGTAATCATTGATGAAACATATACATTGGCTGCTCTTCGGAATCCTGGCCGACAGATAACTGACAACAAAGTAATCATCGGTTCTTTCTCAAAGTTCTCTGGCCCGGGGTATCGTATCGGATATATCATCTTTCCCTACTGGCTCAAAGAGAAGATGAATATGCTGCGGGAGCAATATATCTCCCAGGAAGCAGCCGACAATATTACAGGTTATGCGGATCCATGGTATGACCTGCATTTTCTCTTTTCTGAACATGACTACGATATCCCTTATAAGATAGTCACCAAGCATCCTGTCTATACTACAGTAGAAGCAGATGATGTTCCGCTGCCACATAAGAAGTTCTCTTTATCTGGTCACAACTTCTGCCGTGTCGGAACACTAAGGGATCGGGAAGAATGGGAGCGGAAGATGAATGGAATATCTTGACACGGTAAAGGAGATTATCGAAGACGGCGAAATCCAGCAGGAGATAGACTGTCTCAAGACTATCTCCATCAGCATAACTAATGACTGCAACCGGAAATGTCCTTATTGCCCGCACGCACATCCTGAGTATGATAAGCTGGACTTTAGCTACGGTTATATGGAGACACCGACTATGGTCAAGATTGCAGAGCGGCTGAAAGAACTTCCTGTTCATCCCCGCATCACGATATCCGGCAATGGAGAGCCCATGCTTCATGAGCACATCATCCACTTTGTCCATATGCTTAATGACATTGGTTATGCGCCGACCATCATTACAAACGGTACGATTCCAGCAAGCAAATGGAAATTCGATGATGGTTGGGCCAAAGCCAACATCGTGGTCAGTGTCCATAACATGAAAGAACTGAACCAGTTAAAAGAAAGATGGCCGGCTGCCACATTCCGCAATCATGATATAAGTCATCCTGATTGCGAGCTTCATGCCACCAACCGCAGAGGCATGGCTGGCCCAACAAAGCAGATAAGCAAAACCTGCACCTGCCCATTCTATAAGATGGCTATAGATATTCATGGCGGATACCGATTCTGTGCAGAAGACTTTGACCCGCGTAACTTTAATGACCTTGGACTAAATGTATGGGAAATGTCCATAAAGGATTACTTCACAAAAGCCATCGAAAAAGAGAAAACTCTTCTGGCGTTTCAGAATAGGCAGTATTTACGTGGATGCGCGGACTGCGATATTGACGGAACCCTGATGGGAATGAAATATTTGGAGTGGTATCAAAATGCTTACGTTAAAAGAACGGGTGGACCGTATCGCCCAAAATACCAATTTAAGTCTGCTGACTCAGCCGACCATGGCAAAGATTGAGCTGACTGGTAAATGCACCCTTAATTGTTCTTTCTGCGAACATAAAGAAATGTGCCGGCGAAATGAACGCCAGAACTTTATGACAGAAGAGGAGTTTCAACTGGCGTACAGCTATGTTAAGAGCTTCCCTTCCATGAAAGAAATTGGGTTGTTTTATATGGGAGAGTCAGGGCTTCATCCCAGACTTGCTAAATTCTACAAGCAAGTACACGATGACGGTTACTTTACGTTCCTGACCACGAATGGAACAACTACGAAGAATATTATCCCGGCGATTCCTTATATCGACAGTCTGAAGATTTCCTACAACTATGCAGATGTAGATGACTTCATTCGAAAGACCGGCTCCACAGAAGAGATGTTTCGAAACATCAAATTCAACATGGCTGACATGATGAAAGCTTGTCATGGAGACGGAAAGCCCATTGCAATGTCTACGGTACTGGATGGCAATCCGAAGGTATTAAAGGCGCAGGCTGATTGGTTATGTCGAGTTTTAGACTTTGATGAACATTACTTCATTCCGTTGCAGAATCAAGGTGGAACACAAGAAGCTGGAGCGGGAGGTGTTATCGGCGAAGCTGAAAGCCCTGTCTCTCCGATTCCTTGCTGGTCGCTCTTCAAAGGCATTTATGTGGACTGCGAACTCAATGTCCGTATCTGCTGCTATGGCCACAGCAAGGAACACATTCTGGGGAATCTCAAAGATGGCCCCGTAGACCTTACACAGAAAAAGAAATATATGAGCCAGCACCTTATTGGAGAAATCCCGAAAGTGTGTGCACAATGTATAAAAACACCTGCATTTGTATCGTAAAAGCGCGTAATACTACAAATAGATGAATAGGGGATAAACGCTTCCCCTATCTCTATTTCAGGCATAGCCTGCATACGCTAACGATAACAAAAGGCAGGTGTATTTATTTTGGCGCTTCCTTATGAAAGGAAATTCAACATTGGGCGACAATCCGACTTGTTCCTCGACGAAGAGCGGGACAAGTTGTATGAAGCGCTCAGACACCTCGAAGATGAGCCTGCTGATAAGCAGGTAACGCCGGAGGCCAAAGTCAATGGCGCATTGTGGATTGATAAACAAAGCAATCAGCTCATGACTTACGACTTGAACGCTCGCAAGTGGAAGCCATTGTTCGAGGATAAATTCCGCGTATTTGATCAGATGACGGTCGAAGTAACGCCGGCAAATCCAATCAAGGGTCAGTTATGGATGTATAACGATACCCTTATGTATTACAACGGTGCAGGATGGAAGCCAGTATATGCGCTGGAACGCAGCGACTCCCAGTTCAACATTTCGAGCTTTGGCGACTACGATGTCGTAAGTCCGCTCAGTAAAGTAGGCAGTACCGTCGTAGATGATAACGAAATCGATGCTTATATCGAAGAAGAACGTAAGTATATCGAAGGCAAGCTGAGTTACGCTCATGACTCCAGCGTTGTATCAGGGGGCAAATATGATCCTGAGAACCACAGCTGCAATGAAGACGTTCCTGTTCTGAAAGACCTCAAGCTCAAGGGATCGACACAGTATCTTGTTCCAAATGCAGCGATTGACCGCGTGTTTATTGATGACAAACTGGATGACAATTATGAAGTCAAGAACAAGACCTGCATTACTTACGCAAAAGACTTCCTGGTAAAGAAAGACTCCAGCGGGCGGACGGTCCGTAAGACGCCTTCTCTTATCCATCAAAATCCGGGCAAGATCAACAGCATCACAAAACGCTTAGTAAAAATCGACAAAGTAAATCCACGTATCGGTATCAGTGCTGTTCATACGGAATTCTATGGATTTACGAAAGGCGATCCCTTCGGTCACTTCTTGCTGCCGCGTAATGATGGTGCAGAAGGCGGTATGTCTTCAGATGATAACGGCTACTATTCCTTTGACCCGAATGACACGAACCGTGTTGGTGACTATCAGATACTTACAGACTGTATTTATCTGACAAGGAATGCCGCAGAAAACTATGACTACGTTCTGGCTATCACGTTTGATTTCAGCTGGGTTAAAGCAACCGGCCAGCTCCGTCAAGCAACCAATGTAAGCAACCGCACCAGTTATTACATTCCGACATCATTTTCTCCGTTGGACGTATTCGTACAGGGCTACAATCTGGAAGAGCCTTATTTCCAGACCGACACGCTGAACCGTATCCTGACGATCGATGACCAGACCAGTGAAATGGAAATCTCGCTTCTGCATTCAGCTCAACATGAATATGGTTTCGTGACGAGGGTAGACCTTGAAGGGCGTGCTGTTATCCATCCGTATCACAAATACAAGCAGCCGCTGGTGTTCATGAACGGCGAAGCCCTGCATCCGATGCTTGCAGATGTTGAAATCAATTCGGAAGACAACATCATTTATGTGGGCGGCGGCAAGGTCGACATGTGCTGGAGCATTATTGAGCTGGAAGGCGAAGATGGTTTCTGCATGTATCAGGATTCAGGCCTGGTATCTCAGGAATATGTTTCCCAGGATGGAAAGATAAGTGAGCCGGCTATCGTCTACAACGTGGATGATATGCCAGATAAAGAATATGGCGTACCGGCAGACGTTGTTGTGTTCGTAGATGGCCTCCTGATTAAGAAGAGCGATGTTACTATCTCTTCGGGCACAGGCAAGAACCGTTACATTCGTATCCAGGGACTCCACAAAGGTCAGGAATATATCCTGCTCTATGACCGCGACCAGAATTTCTACGGTGACCTGAATGTCAGCGAAGCTACTGCAGTCGGCGCCTTTAACGAATCCCTTGTATATGCCAACGGCCTCCTGCTTTGCAATGACACTGCATTCGTACAGCGTACCAACAGCCCGGAAATGCTCTCAGCTACAGCAGCTAACGGCGAAGTCAAGCAGTTCCTCAATAACTCTTACTACGACAAGAACGGCAGATATGTAGTAGTCAGCCACTTCATGAAATTCAACAGCGCTCTCCAGAAATGGGAAGAGGATGAGACTCATGAGATAGAGCATGACCTCGTTGGTTATACTGACGAACAAGGCAAGCAACATAAAGGTATCGCAAACTCTTATTCCAACGCAGTTACAGCAATCAGTTATACAAATGGCATTGTAAGCAAGAACGATAAGATTCGTATCTATTGCTTCAGTTATGCAAGCACTACGGACACTCCGCTTGTAGTCGGAAGCCTGGACGCCAAGAATCAAAAAGAGTTCACCATCCTCGACAAGAAGAGCTACATCGTAGGAGCAAACTCCTTGTCTGTTTGGGTAAACGGTGTACGGCAATACGAAGTAGAAGAACAAGTCGGCGGCCAGTCTTTCGTACTCCCGCAGCCTGTTACTGGTATTGTCACTTATTTGATCCAGAGGCCAGAGAAAGGCGAGCTTACTGCCGCAAAGAGGATTGTCCTTAGCGATAAGAATGTCGTGAAGGGCTGTGCCAACATCTATACGACTAAGGACTTAGAAACGGAAGACGTAGGCAAGGATCCGAACAAGAGAACGGATGTATCTCTTTATCCCGGCCGGGTAGCACTTTATATCGATGGCATCCGTCAGCCAAAAGAAGCGTACACCATCATCGATAACTACACGTTCTACATCAATGACTCCAATACGGTGCTTATCGGAGCGGAGAGCAACTATCCGGTTATGAAGACATTTGACACGCATAATGAAATGCATGAGCTCAACTATGACATAACAGATAAGATATGGACGGAGGATATCAGCTGGGCCGATAAGCCCCGTAAGGAGAATGGCCTTATCAACGAAGACCTTGTCGACCAGATACAGGAACCCTTATCTGATGACCAGAAGCAGGAATGGATGCCGATGAAACAACCGTCACCTGTTCATATCGAACCGTCCAGAATCATGATAGAAGTCAAATATGACTACGAACGGACAGAGAACACGTTCCATCCGGATCCAGATGCGAAGTACACAGTAAACCTTGATTACTATGGACTACCGTTATCCATACTGGATACTTCTGATGAAATACTTATCTTCCTGGACGGTCTTTTCTTCGGACTCAAGAACGAAGAAGGGTATCACAAAGACAGATTGACTGGTTCTTTGATTCTGAAAGACCAGGAAATCGTCAATAGCATCATTGGCGATCCGCTGGAAGATTATCTGAAGGCTCATATAATGGACGCCAAATCAGATAATCCTAATTACATCTATGAAGACCAGCTGAAAGAATTCCGCGCAAGCCGGCCTCAGCGTCAACATACAATCACTCTTGAATGGAGGTAACTAAGTAGTGGCAAGCAATCTTACCAAAGCAGGCACGTCCGTGCTGAAGATGGATGAGATATCACAGCTTCTTGATATCAAATATGACTTCATCACCAAGGACGAACTTGCTTATGCTGGCGACGAAACGAAAGACAAGGATGGCAAGCTCATCCATAAGAATGGACAAAAGATTAAGGAGATTGCGGGCGTTGCTCCGCGACTCCTGGCTATTGCTGCGAGTAAGGATGACCGCACAACCGTAGCGAATGCCCTGCACCTGGGCGGGAAACTCCCGGCAGAGTACTTTACTGTGATAGAGGCAGAATCCGTCAAGCAAAAGATTCAACGAATGCAGGACACGTATTCTGCTGAAGTAAGGGAACTGAGAGATGAGCTGAATCAGCTTCATATGGAGCTATCTAAGAAAGGCGTTACGGAAGAATATAAACCCTATGCTGGTTTTTATGATGTATTTCATGCCGATTATCCGATTCATCTGCATGCCGTTGTTGCTACGGCAGATCAGAACACGACAGTTCAGAACCGCATCCACCTCAGAGAAGAAGACTTTGCAAAATTCCACGTCGGTGACCATGTACTGGTTAAAACCGATGAGATTACCGGCCCTCATGGCCACGTGGTTGCGACTATTCGCAAGAAGCTCAACAGTGTCGGCATCACGAACACGATTGAACTGGATCAGGCGACGGGCTTTGCAAACCGGGCCGGCAAGGTTCACATCTATAAGTCTTACGGTATGAACTTCAAGAACACTTTTGCGTTCGGTAAGTTCGTTGATGACAAGCCTGGCGATAAAGACATCTTTACTTGCCTGGATGACGATAACTATCGTACCCGTAAGCGCATCACGGCAGACCGTACCGGTTATGCTACCACCTTCCGTATCAACCCTTCCAAATCCAAAGGCTCAAATAAGTTCTTCCTGGACAAGATTGAGATTCAGGTAAAGAAATACGGCAACCCAGGTGACCTTATGTGCTACGTTATCAATGCTGATGATGTAGGCAAATGGGTAAATCCGAAACAAGCCAAAGATGACGGCATCCTGATTGCTGCATCTAAACCGCTTCACGTGGACGAACGCGATGGTGAACATATCGAAGAATTCTATTTTGGCGATGACGATGATAACATGCCGCTCATCAAAGACATCGATAAGAAGGACAAGAAAGACCGTTTCTGCATGATTGTCGAAGCTATGAGTGCAGATTCCAAATCCAACTATTACGAGCTTCTGTTCCTGCAACATTATGATGCCGCAACAAATACGTTCTCTGACTTGCAGCTCAACAACATCTGCTATCAGTATCAACAGCTGGATGCTGCAACCCTGAAGCGTATCAATGACCGCCAGACCGTAATCACAGGTGCTCTTCAGACAACAGAAGAATTGAACAAATGCGACATGTACTATGGCATCACGCTGAAGCAGTGCGAAGAAGGTCAGTTTATTCCGTATGACGATGGCATCTATACGGCTCAGTTCCGTTCTCAGGAGCCTATTGCCGGCAACCATGTTCGTCTTACCATGCGTGTAGCCCGCGAAGGCATCTTTAATGTAACAGCTTGCTCCGAATCTGATGGTAATGTCCAGACGGGCGGCAAGATTACATTTGAAGAAGATGCAACTTACCGTGTTGATGCTGACGATGCTAAGGATAATAAGATCAACGGTTTTGCCAACGACGTGACCAACCGCAAGATTATTGTCGGTACGACAATCGTTACGCCGGCAAGCGTCCAGGGCGAGAACATCACCCCGGAAAAAGGTTTGCATGTTGAAATCGGCGATCCGGTATATCCGATTGGCTATACGGCCCGCCTGGTAGCATCCAACATCAAATGGGACAGCAACGCCAACCGAGAGATTGAAAGCGACAGCATAGCAATCCCCCTTGAACTTACACAGGTTCAGCCGGATTATAGTTCACAGCAAAGAGCTATAATCAAGGAGAAACTGGCCAACCCGAAGATTACCGATCTGGAAAAGAATCGTCTCCGCGCAAAGAATCGCATTTCCGATCGTCTGGTATTTGAAGGTGACCTCAAATCACTGGTAGATGCCAACGGTGAACTGGTTAAGTTCAATAAATTCGAGCTTCAGATTAACTGGAGTCGTACCTGCAGTTCTGCATTCAAGAGCTTCGCAGGCCGTATCTATGACTTAAGCGTCAGTGTAGACCGCTGATAGAATGGAGGATATACAAATGGGTAAATATCTTAGACTTTATACTGGTTCTGTTACTGCCGGCGAAACGAACGGCACGGAAATCTCTGAAGGCATTGATGGCCAGACTGCTTTGGTTGTAACACTCAATGCTTCCAAGAACGAGCACAAGGAAGTTCTCTGTGCACTTCGTTGCGTACAGGGTTACAAGACGCTTGGCGCCGCAACCATCAAGGCACAGGGGTACATCGACGGTTCTTATCAGGACGGCGTTGGCGCAACAAACAAGTTCAAGTTTGCTAAAGACAATGGCTATGCTTCGCCGACCGAGATTCCTGATCCGGCATGGCAGGATGTCATTACTCTGGATGAAGTAGATGATACGAACGTCCTCTTCTGGGTTCGTGTCGCTTCTGACGAAACCGAAGAAATCAAAAACGATGACACGGTTGCAATCTATACTTCCGCCGTTGTTATGCAAAAATCAGATAAGACGCCTGCAACGGATACACCATCTTCAGCAAATGCGCCGTCTCCAGGCGACAATTCCTCGCAGACCGCGAAAGATACTCCGACTGTATAACCAACTAGAAAAAGGAAAACAGGCCTGCTAAATGGCGGGCCTTTTCTATAGGAGGTGAATGCAGGTGGATCAGGAACAACAGATAACAGAAGTAAGTCATTTCCGCGTAAAACGTACGACAGCTGGTGTCTATGATGAAGTAAGGGCAATGACCAAAAGAATCATATATGCTGCTTATGATAATGGGCATTATGCAGTTGACCGCATAATCGGCGGCGAACTCACTGAATCATATTTCAAGACACAGCGAAGATTATTTGCAACACGCTTCTTTGATGCAACAGACTATAAAGTAACCCGTAAAATCGGGCACGAAGATGATGCTTGGTTCACGACAACAAGAATAGAAGGTATTGTTGAAAGAAGCCATTGCCGCATTAGACTTGTGCCCACGATTGACGGTTCCTTATATGTAAAGACAAAACGTCTCGTCGGACAAGAAAACGACTGTTCGCTCCCGCTGACCAGACAGTTGGGTAATGTCGACCAAGGCTTCAGTATCGTGCATCGCATGATAGCCGTAGAAGAAGAACAAGTCTCTCCTGCCATTCAGAGATACCATGAACTGGAACGGAGTGTTTGGACAGCAGAGCGAAGAATATATCTTCCAGCTGAGCGGAGTTTACATACAACTGAACGTCAAATTGTACGAAACAATGATTTTTATGGAACTGTTATTTCGCACATATCAAATAAAGATGAATCACACTTTGCTTCTAAGAGGCTGTTATGGGGAAGGAAAGATTTCCATTTCCCCGTAAATCGCAACATCATCGTTGCTCATGAGAGGAGTGAACACATTATCCATATGCGCTTTATAGAAATAGAAAGCGGCCGGACAAAGGTACTTCGCCACATCTCAACAGGAAGAGATACGTCGCATTATACCGTTGGCTTAAGTCCGACTACGCCGGATACAACAACTTACGAAGTATCAAGACGAGTCTGCAGAACAGAAGATACGCCATGGCTGTTTATCCGCGAAATGGGAAAAGAACCCGAAGAATACTTCGGCAAGGCTTGTATTTTCCGCGCCAATGTCAGCAACCTGACGTTTTCCCCGGAATCGGTTGATACTAACGAGGCATTGGATTATCTGTATTCAGATAAAGAAGCACTCCTGGAAATCGCAACCAAACGTGATGATACTCATGATGCGGTAAACCTGCACGGCAATATCGTAGAGTTCCATGACGGGCAGCTGATATACTATCCGCCTCTTAATGGTCAGTCCACAGTACTTATTGTGCCGAACTGGAATACCAGTGAGGAAATGACACAGGAATGCCGTAAAAAGAATATGATTGTCGAAGCATATCGGCAAGTCGGCAAGCATTATAAACTCCATGTGCGTTTCGACGAGCCGCCTACGGTTCCATTATTCTTCTCTATCGTAGTAATGAATCCGGATCGTACTCTAAATGACGGAAAGAATCCGACAATCATCAATATGATTACAGCCAAAGACTTTACGCCTGAACAGTTGGCAAAGCTCAGTACGATCGTAAACAAGCAAGAAAATGAATAATAAAACACCCCTGGACAGCCCCAGGGGTATAACTATAGGAAGGGTGCGAGAACATGTTCCTCCAGCAGCAGCTCTGCGATTTAAACAACGCTGTCACAACCTTAAAAAAGAATATCGAGAACAACGGCGTAGAAAAAGCAGTTAAGGCTACGCAGGATTCGGAAGGCAATGTAATTTCCGAAACATACGTCAAGAAACAGGACAAAGATTTCCTGACCGTTACGAAATGGGATCCCGAAACCAGGACCTTATATGTAGAATGAGGCAACATACATGTCATTCCAATACAAGCAATCAGAAATCGACAAGATATACTACAAGGATATTCCGGTTGCCCGGATAGTTAGGGCAGGAGAAACTATCTGGGATGAATTCGTGAAACTGGAAGATAAGACACAGATGTCAAAGATATACCCCAACACTTATGACAAGCTGGAAGTTATCGACAAGAAGTTTGATGGCAAAGACATGACAGACGCTACTGGCATGTTCAAGGATTGCAAGGCATTAACAGCGTTGCCTGTAATGAAGAATATGGACAACGTAACATCCTTTAAGGATTTTGCACAAGCCTGTACATCATTAAAAGATGTCGCAGAGCTACCGACCAAGCAAGCAAAAGATTTGAGTGGAATGTTTGCGTATTGCACATCCTTGCCCGAAGTTTTTCCATGGACAATACATCTGGATTCTGCGGAATCTTCACTATCAATAAAAGATATGTTCACCGGCTCGTCTGTAAAAGAAGCTACTTTTGAATGCGGAGTGACAAAGAACGTATCTTACCAGGATCTAAAAGACAACTGTGGTTGTCAGATTGTCCACTACATAGAAGCTTAAGCGAATCATCAAGTAAAAAGCATCCTACGGGATGCTTTTTTATGTCTATGCCTTCTACAAAGCGTAATATACAAATAGATACAATTACCGAGAGGAGAGCGCAAAACATGTTAGATGGAGCAGCAGCATTCAGTGCGGCGTCTACATTCGTCAAGAAAGAACAGGATGTGCCGACAGTTGATCTTGGCACGAAACTGAATTCAGAAACGTTCGTAGAGTCCTGCAAAAACATAGAAGACGCTTTGAATATCTTATATGAGAAAACCCGGGTGCTGGAAGAGCTCCGGGATTATACAAAATCCTATGTACAGCAGCAGATAAAAGAAAAACGCAACCGCATCGCAGACCGTTTAAAGGTAATCGAGCGGGCGGCAGATGAATACCAGAATAAAGATTACACCGCATATAACGTTCCATTCGACAGCAACCTGGAAGTGGTAAAGGATCGCGACGGCTCAATCCTCCCACAGATGATCAACTCTGTTGGAAGACTGGAAGTAGGCAGCGGCACATTATACACTGTACCATTCCAAAGCGCGACAACGGGGGCGTTACAGGTGGAAGCAGAACTTCGCGATGAAACATTCGCGAATCTCCTGCAGGGGAAACCCGCCCGCTGCGTGTATGAAGCAGTTAAACCAGTGCACAATGGCATCGAAAAAGAAGCTACCATTATGTTCAAAGAACCGGCCCATATCAATTATGTGGCGATAAAGACTGCTAACTGCAGCATCAAAGAAGCTTATCTGATTCTGCAGAACGGCTCACAGGTTCCCATAGATACATCAGAAAGCTATGTGGCTGAAACGACAGCAACTGGCCTGAAGATCATTATGAAATCTTCGGACTATCAGTATACGAGCCGCATCATCAACAAGACAAGACAGTCAAATGACGGCGTCTGGAAAAGCAACTATAAGGGAAGTGAACAATAATGGATTCAACTACCACAACGACCAATACAACCCAAGACGGTGATTATACGACCACGACTACCACTACTACGAATCATATCACTTCAGAGTGGTGGGAATATGTGCCAGCCAAGACTGTCAATGAAGCGGAAAAGAAAGCAGAGGCAATACATCAAAAGACAGACGCAGAACTGCAGGCCGAGAAGGAACGTTATTCAAAAGAAACATTCGATCGTCTAATGAATAAAGCACAGGCACAAATCGAACGGTATAATGGCAACAACATCGATCCATCTTTAAATGACTATATAGATAAGAAAGATGGCCTGCAGCTCAACGACGACATGTTTGATGCCACAGAGCATAATGATGCAATCATTTATAAAGGAGCTGATGGCAAATCTTTATTTGAACTCGTTCCTTCTTCTCGAATAGAGCGTAAAACAATAGTTCCTGTAGATGACTTCAATATGATTGATTCACCTACGTTTGAGTACAGCGCTACGGGACAGGATTCATTCCAGCAGATGAATGTGCCGGATAACGACGAAAAAGAGAAGCGGGATATGCTGCAATACTCATTTGGACTTGATGAGGTAACTGTAGCAAAAAAGCAAATAAACAAAACATCTGGCTTTATCTCTAAACCCATCGATATTGGGAGCTGCTATCACATTGAACTGATTGCCCCGGCATATGATGGCTTGGAGTATTCTATTATAGAGAATGGAATAGAAACGCCCATCCTGCCCAAAGACCAGGATAAGATAAAGGACGAAAAAATATTCTTCGGTTTGCCGCTGCGGTTTCCAGTAGAGGAAATCGATACGGTAGCAATCAAGGCAAATGGTACACTCACAAGCTACCGCTATGACGATATCAAAACCCTGCAGGCAAATGGAAATAAGGACTATACCGTAGATTATACGCCCGTACAAAACGCTCATTACTATAGTCCGAAATCAAAAAAGATACAA
>Ga0256405_10005185_pt1 | contig 23033 bp, 23 predicted proteins | sample RumenRJG_02DNA_FD_189096 | JGI IMG/M metagenome (GOLD analysis project Ga0256405, IMG submission 189096) | Bovine rumen microbial communities from Lethbridge, Alberta, Canada - RJG_02 | ecosystem: Host-associated > Mammals > Digestive system > Stomach > Rumen | place: Canada: Alberta... | reverse complement strand
TCTCCTGAACAACATGTTTATCATTTTCTAATTTGGCCAAAGTTTTTTGTTCATTTTCAAGATTATTGACCTGAGTATCATAAATTTCTTTTTCTCTTTCCATATTTCTTTTACTTTCAGAAATATCTTTTAGGGAGGCAGTTACATCTTCTATTTGTTCTTCAAGTTCATGACCTCTATCCTTAAGAGATTCCAATTCTGCTTTTTTCTTAGAATATTCCTCTTTCAGCTCATCAGAATTGAATAGTTTCCCTTTAAGTTCTGCCAACTGATTTTCATATCCGCTGATGAATGGCAATAAATTTTTCCAGGCTTTTTCCAAGGAATCAATTCCAAGCAATTTTGCAATCAGCTCTTTTTTCTCAGCAGATGTTTTATCAACAAGCTCTGCAATTTCACCTTGTCTTATGTAAATTGCATTGAGGAACAAATCAGAATCAATGTCCAATATCTGGAGAATTTCATTTGCAACTTCCTTATCTCCAGTACAGATATGAACAAAACCACCATCATTGGAGGTTTTTTTGTAAATGGAGGATTTTAACATTGATTTTTTATTACGAACTATCTTATATTCACGATTATTGGAATTGAATTCCAATTCAACAGTCATTGAATCTGCATTATTTCTTACCAAATCATCGATTTTTTTAGCAGTATGCTGTTTGAATAAAGCAAAACTAATCGCTTCTAAAATTGTGGATTTTCCAGCACCATTTTCACCCACAATAACACTAATCCCTTTTTCAAAGTCAATAATAGTATTTTCATGGGATTTGAAATTAACCAGTTTTAATTTTGTGAAAATCATTCTAGAACCTCCTTAAATGTAACTTGAATATCCTTTTCATCAGCTGATTCTGCTTCTCCCTCTTCTTCAGTTTCAGTTTCTTCATCTTCGTCTTTATGATAATAATCATCGAAGAAGTGATTTAATATTTCATCAGCTTCATCAATCTTATCCTTTGATAGGAAAGTATAAACGTCAAGTCCCAATCGGGTAACAGATTCATCACCATAAGCATCCAATTGCTCTTTTAGAATTTCCAAAGGACCTAAAGAATCCTTTTGATTGATTATAACATCAATGTCATCTTCACCAAGCATGCTGAATGTAGGTCTTATCATTAAAGACAAATCACCAAGCTCTTCCTTAATCAGTTCATAAACTCTGTTGGTATCTGATTCGACATTGTTAATTTTCAAATCTAAAATCGGTTTTTTATCAAAGCCGACAATTGTTTCTTTTAAACCGGCAATTCCACTTTCAAGTTCATTGTAATCAAGTGACCTTTCAATGAATGTACGGGAAATATCAACTTTAACCCTTTTGACAAGAGGTTTTGGACCATCAAAGTCAACTATAACAAAACCTTTTCCGTTTTCCTTATAGTCCTTTAATTCATTAGTTTTCCATATTTCGCTAGAACCCGGATAGACCAATTTTCCATTTCCAAAATTATCATTGATATAATTGTGAATGTGTCCCAAAGCATAATAATTAAAATTATCAGGCAAATCTCCGATTTCAAGTTCATAATTTTGTCCAAAGTATTTATCAATGCCTTGGTGCAATACAAGAATTGATTTTTCATGTTTTGCAGCCTTTTTAGATAAATCAGCTAATTTAGACTTTAAATTCTTAACTTGAGAAGACGGATAAAATGGTAAGCCCGCTATAAAAATATCACCATGCATATAAGTAGTATTAATAGGACTGATTACTTTTAAACCCAACTTTTTAAAGATTACTTGAGGCGGGATTGAATCATTACGCATTACAATATCATGATTACCTGCTATTGCATACATAGGAATTCCAGCACCTTTTAATTTAAGCAATCCTTTCTGGAAGGTTAAAAGTGCAATAGGGGACGGTCTTGCGGTTTCAAATAGATCACCACTATGGATTACAAAATCCACTTTTTCTTCAATTATTTTATCTATAACCTTTTCAAACACTTCATAAAAGTCTTTTTCACGTTCAATTAAACCAAATTGACGATAACCTAAATGAGTGTCTGCTAAATGTGCAAATTTCATTATATTACCTTTTTTTGTCAATTGTATATAACCAATTTAAACACTTAAATCAAAGTATTTAATTGAATAATATTTTATCATATAGTATATTTAATAGTTTGGAAAGAGAGCAGTTGAAAAGTAAAATGAATTTAAAATTTAAAAAGAAAATGAAAATAAATGACTTAAATTTGATTAGCAATCATATAATGCAGGCCTTAAAGACAAATCAGACATTACACCTAATTTACGTCTTAATGGAATAAAATCAAAAGTAATCTTTTTTATATCTTCCATAACCCCATTATTAAATGTATAATCATCAACTTTAATATATAACAAAATATAAGACCAATCTGAATATTCATAATCAGTATAATGCACTAAATCAAATTTACCAGTAGGAAAATCTTCAGATAACCTAGATTTAAGTTTATTTAATAATACAATAAGGCCCTTATGTTTAACAAAGTAATCATGAATTTTTTCATAATGACGAACATTATAAAATTCTCCCAATTTATCATATTCTCTGTTGAATAACTCCGCATTACTTTCTAATTTTTTAACGAAATCCAAATCATCCACAATAACACCTCAAAAATTATATGGCGGATTATTCATTAACACATTTAATGAATTAAATGCATCATTTGTTGTATCAACAAACTTATCAGAATTATTTTTAAAAAAAGTATTACATTCATTTAATCTATCATAATCAGCACGGTTTCTAACTTCCCTTAAAAATTTTAAACATTCAGCCAAATTTACCTCATTTGGATCATTAGACTTAATTAACTCGTCAGATACTCTTTTATGAATATCTTTTCCGTTACAAAATTGATGTTTATTCATAATATCGATTAAATATTCTCTTGTTGAACCGAAAATAGAATAATAATATCTGCTTGTAGCACATCTTATATATGCTCCCTGCGAATTAGCCATCAATTCATCGCCGACCGTTTTGAAATCTTTCCATTGAAACATGATTGTACCCATTATTGATTTAATATTGAAAAATTGCTATTAATATGTAAAATTGCTTTTAAACAAATAATAAATTCCAATATTTAATTTTAAGTAATTATATAAGCAATTTAATATAAATAAGTTTCTAAATAAGTCCATACAATATTATAAGGAAAAATTAATATTAAAATTAAAAAAAAGAAATAGGATTAATAATTATAACCCATTTCCATGCTTTCTTTTTCCAACTCTTCAATTTCTTCTTGTTCTTTCTGCCTGATATCAGCAAAATAGGAAACAATATCCATGTCATCCCCATGAAGACGACCTTTAAATTCATCAATTTTGACAAGAGTTGGTACTTTGCTCATCAAACCTAAAACAACAGCTTCACCAACATTTAAGGATGGAAGCTGATTAACCAAATCCTGTGATAAACTTTCACTTGCAGACTGAACATGCCTTTGGTCTTCAGGTTCAACAAGCCTCAAAATAATCATATTATTCATTTGGGACAATGCATCATGGTCAACTGTTTTTGGAGACTGACTTACCAAACATAATCCCAATCCGAATTTACGTCCTTCTCTAGCAACCCTTTGAATCCAACGTTTTGAATCTGAATCACGTTTATTAGGAGCCAATATATGTGCCTCCTCCAATATGAAAAATACTGGAAAATCCAATGCTCTTTCATCTTTTCCATGAACTGCATTTTTTCTCATTTGCAAAGCATTTCTCATAATATGACTTACCAATACATTTGCAATTGATTCGTCAGACTGGCTTAAGTCCAAAACATTAACATGACCTATTTTAATGTTTGTCAATATATTTCCAATGTTATTGTCAAAGATATTGGCATACTTATCCATCGAATCGTCAATCTTATTCATTACATCAACAATTTGCTTGTCTGAGCCCTCTTCTTGAGAATCGCTTAATAGAATATCATAAATAATTTGTAAAAAGTTATTTGTATGTGCTGTTCCACTGCGAACCATTTCCTTAGCTGTCTTAAATGCTCTTCTGAAATGTCTTTCCTGAATATAACCATTACTCGGAATGTTAACCAATCTTTTTATCTCATGAAAAGACATGTAAACAGGATTTATTTTAGGTTTAATAACATTAACTTCACCATTTGGGAAATTGGCTCCAACATACTCACCATGCATATCAAATACGAATACCGGAACAAAATAACTTAACATTTCATTTATTAAAACAGATACAGTATTTGATTTTCCAGCTCCAGTCATTGCTAAAATTGCAAGGTGTCTTGACAAAATTGGGTTTGCTTCAACATTAACGTCCACATCACTCTGATTTACAAGACATCCTAATTTAATGGGATTGTTAACCTTGAATATTTCATTTAAAGTATCCCTGTCAGCCAGCTTTATTTCAGTTCCAGGAAGCACAGGGGTTCTCGGCAATTTCAGATTATCATTGACATCTCCAAGAATCTTTACTTTACCTCGAATATAGTTATCCTCAGCACCTATTTGTGAAATCTTTCGAATGGCTTTGAAATCGTTGATATCAACATTTAAAGCATCATTACCTCTAATTAGATTTTCAATCATTCCCAATACTTTTTTTCCATCGTATTCAATAGTCACATATTCTCCAACTTTCGGCATCTTATCTGAAATGAAAGTAACTTCTGAAAGTGATGTTTCGCCAACACAAATTCCAACTACCATCTAAACCACCTATAACATTTCCCTGTTTGTTGTTTCATAAATTTTAGCAAGTTTTAATAATTCTTTAATATTCCTGTCAGTAATGACTACATCATTATGTGCCTTACTCAGCAAATAAGGATAACCTTGAACTGACAATACATTTATCTTCTCTACAACATCTACAACTTCACTTATCGATGCTTTGTAAGGCAATTCAACTTTCAATACATTTTTATTGTCCTGAAGCCTTACATAAAATACCGTAAATTTCAATTGTTTGAAAAAATCATTGAAATACTGGAAAGATGCATTCTTATAGACTCGCCTATACTCAATTCTTGATATTCCCTGCTTTTTATCTGTCAAATTATCTAAAATTGAAATGTCCGGAATGTTCCATCCAAACAAATCATTGTCTGAAGATGTTTTGGATATTGAAATGATTTTTTTCTTGTTTTCCAAAATTTCTTTTAACAATATTATTTTCTCGATTGAAGACAAATGAAGGTCAAAATCTTCCTTTTGCTCAAATTCCTCATTTACACTTACATCAGCCAATATTCTTTCTTTAATTTGAGGAAATACGAATCCAAATGGTGTTATTTCCAATCTTCTCTTAAATTCATTCAAAATGGTTTCATCCAAGTTATCTCTGATTTTGGATGGAAGTTCAGCACCTCTTGGATATGCATTTTCCAAATCTCCTAAAATGGATCCATCGAATAAGTAATAATCTACATCATATTCCTTGATAGCCCTAGACGCACATTTAAGTTCCAATATTGACATATAACTGCTTAAAAGCTCATCCAAAAAAGAGATATGATTTACTTCCAAAATATCAGCATCATCGATTTTTTTTATTTCACCATCGTAAATTATGGATTCGGCACCTACAGCACAGAAGTTGCTTTTTAAAAACTTCTTTTTGTTGAAGCTCCCATCTCCCGCAGCGATGGAAAAATCATCAGAACTCTCACTGAATTCTCTTGAAAACCAGTTTACTTCAAGTTGAGCATCCAAATTATTGTCTGACTCAATATCTTGTATAAATCCTCTTTTAGCGATGGCTTTTTCATATAGTGAATTTAACATAATATATCTTATGTTAATAAATAAATAAAAAAGTATGGTAAGAGCAGCTGAAAACTACTCCATTGAAGCTTTTTTGATAGCCCCAGTTAATTCTTGAATTTTAGCTAAAACATTATCTGTATCTTCTACAACAGTACCTGTTACAATGATGTCTCCGCCAGCTTTAGCTGCAGTATATGCTGCTTTGGCATCACGAATTCCACCACCAACAACCACAATCATGTTTTCAGTGGCTTTTTTAGTGTATGCAACCATTTCAGGAGGAATTGGTTCTGATGCACCTGATCCAGCTTCAATATAAAAGAATTTCATTCCAAACATCTCTGCAGACATTGCATAGACTGCAGGTATTTTTGGCTTATTTCTAGGTACCAATTTTGCATCCCCGACCCATCCAACGGTTCCACCAGGTTCTGCGACCATATATGCCATGGACAATATTTCCATTCCTGATGCTTTAACGGCAGGTGCTGCTAATGCCTGAGCACCATTAATCCAGTAAGGATTGGTTGAGTTTACATAACTCATATAGAATATTGCATCTGCGTATTTACTTACACTACTGGTATTGCCCGGGAAAATAATAATTGGAACTGCAATGTTTTCAGACAATATCTTACAGGTATTGTCGACGTCATCACCATTAACAGTAGACCCTCCAATCATAATTCCATCAGTACCACCTTCTATTGCAGCTGTAGCAATTTCTAAAGCTTCCTCCGGTGTCTGTTCATCAGGATCAATTAAAGTGAAATGTATTTTCCTTGTTTTTAATATATCTCTAATGTAATTTTCAACGTCTTTCATAAGAATACCTAAAATAAGTTTTATAAAAAATAATATATTAAATTAATTGTTTTAAAAAAATAATAAAAAAAAAGTAAAAGAGAATGAATCTATCCTCTCGGTTCTTTAGCTTTGAATCTTAAACCTTTGTAACCACATTTTCTGCAAGTAGTTGCAGCAGCAGGGTTACGAGCATTACATTTTAAGCAGATTTTTACATTAAACATTCTATTTTCTGCTTCTTCAAATCTTGCCATTAATAACTCCTCCTATAATCATGAAAATTCAATAATAATAAAAATGCTATGAAATAAAAAACAATATGTCCGTTTTCATAACTATTAATAAATTATATTAACTTAATAGTATTTAAAGGTTTAGTAATAAAGCATCAAAAGAACAAAAATTTTTCATAATGAAAAATAATTATTATTTCCCAACTAATTACTGCCTTCTGACAATTTTTAAAGCTACATTCGGGTCTTCACATAATTTCGGAAGATTGATGAAAGTATCCTTATTTGCCTTTTTAACATTTATATCAAGGTCTTTCCAGGAAACAAGATTTGGATTATGGGACTCTCGAATACCTTCTTCTATTTTTTGAATATCTGATTCGTCAATCGGAAGATGTGCATAACCTAAATTAAGTTTAAGTTTTAACCACCCTTCATGTTCCCTTTTGGCGAAATATTCAATATCCTCTTCATCAAATCTATGAATTTTATCCCTTGAATCATTTAGAGAAACCAATTCAAATCCTTTTTCCTTTAAAATTTTAACCAGATAATCGGCTTGCTTATAATTGGAATACTGAACATGCTTCGGCAATTCCTTAAATCTTTTTTCACCATCTGACTTATCATCCAAACTGCCTGTTTCATAAAACTGATGCATTTTAAAGGTAAGCAATCTGATTTTATTTCTAACGACTTTCAGACCAATTGAATTTAAAAGATTTGGAATATTTTCAGTTGCTTTTCGATCCATATCCTTTATATCATCAGGAAGCTTTTCCCATGAGACAAGATAAGGTGTTCTGCGCTCTTCAGGATTTTTTACATCACCATAAGACCATCCGGTACCTTTTCTTTCCCTGCACCAGTCAACATGCTCAAATATCGCCAAATCCTCAATCTCCTTTTCATCAAATTTGGTGATTTCGTCCCTTTCATCATCAATGTGTGCAATTTCGCATCCTATCATGCTCAATTTCTTTGGAATTGATTTTGCCTGACGAATATTGGAAATTTTATAATCGGCACTTAAATCTTCAAAATCACATAAATATGAACATTTTTCTTTATATTCTTCAATTTCCTTTTCATCACCTTTTTTAATGGCTTCATCCAGTTTGGCTTTCAATTCCTCATTGTACTCATCATTGATTTGCCTGGCCAATTTTTCAACATTTCTTAGTAAAATATTGGGAGTTTGAATTTCAGCAATGGAAATGTCCCTTATAACATTATCCAATTCAATTTTTGTTCTGATGGATAATTTACCAAGGAAAATATCCTGAATCTCCAAGACATTATCAATCACATCATCCTTCTTTTTGGAAAATCCAAAACCCATAGGCCCATTATTTAAAATATAGATAACCTTCATGTATTCATCATCAATGACAACATCCAAATCGTTTACATGGTTTTCCTTTACATCCAAAACGCCATATGGCTGTCTGTTCCATTCCTGAAGCTCATCGCATAAAATTAACAAATAAGAAATTGGAGACTGTTTAGGCCTTAGCTTGCCAAAATTAAAGGGTGGCTTTTGTAGGGCATTACTGTAATAATTATGAAGCAGGATTGCAGTAGCACTATCTACAATAGGATAGAAAAAGAAATCCTTATCCTTTTTTGCATATTTCTGTATCAGTTTTCCATAGGAATTCAAAACCAAGATAGCTGAGAAAAATCCATGGTCAACAAAATCCCTTTCAGTCATGAATCTGGGAAAACCGTTGAGATGTTTGATTAACTTTTTATATACTTCATTGTCAAATCCAAAGTCCAATTTGAGCTTATGAGCCATAATATCTGTAGGCTTAAATAAGTCTAGAACTTTAGAATCTGAATATCTTTCACGGTATTGGTCTGCATAATCAAACGGATCCAGCTTGGCAATTACATTAAATTCATCGAAATCCCTAAAATCAAGACCCATCTTGACATTGTCATAGCTATGGGAAATGTTTTTTATCCCATCTTCGATTAACTTATCCAGCTGTTTTCCTATTATTTCAAATGGATAGCCTATATCATGAAACAGCGCTGCTACACCCCATCGATATAGGAATTCCTCATGAGAAAAATTGCCATCAATCCGATAATATTTTTTATAATGCTTATTTTTAAGAATATAATTTTGAAATATGGCTCTGTAAGATTGATTTTGAGCATATACTGCTAAACCCAATATGAAAACATTGACTGAGTGGATGAAATGGTCCCTTTGCCAGTTTATCAATTCACCAGTATTTTCCTCATACTTTCTCATTATGTCTACCAAATCAAGAAGATAATTGGGTTCACTAATCAAAACGTCAGGGCTTTTTTCATCGATTTCACTTTTGTCTTCAGGAGTGATTTGATACATCATGAAAAAAGTTTGATAGACCTCATAAGCAGTATAGTTGGATTGATGGTTTAAAAATACATCAATTGCTGCTTTTAGAAGGCCTTTATAGTCATGATTGCTTTTTGTACCGTCCTTAAATACCAGATTATCATCGTATAAAACCAGCATGTCAAAGAACTTATCAACATACTTGCCGATATTAGTAGAACTTCCCCCATTATCCATAATTTCCACCGACACTAATTTTTAACAATTTTCAAGCCAACATTTCCACATAATTGAGGGAGGTTTCTGAATGTGCGTCTGTTCAGCTCCTTGGTTTCATGGTCAAGCTGATCCCATTCCACTAAATTAGGGTTGGTTTTTGCCACATCATCTTTGACTGCATCATATGTCCATCCCAAGTTAACTTTAAGTTTATACCACTCATTATGTTCCCTTTTAGCTAAATATTCAATTGAATCCTCATCAAATGACATTACTGTCTCACCAGCATCTTCAATATCAATTACATCATAACCCAACTCAGACAAGATTCTTAAAAGGAAATCAGTCTGTTTATAGTTGGAATATTTAATATAGCTTGGCAAATCATCGAAATGACCGGCACTCTTGTTATATTCTGAGTAAAAATTATGCATTTCAAATGTTAAAAGCCTCTCTTTAGTTCTTACAACCTTCAACCCTAAAGAATCCATAAGCGGAATAATGTTCTTAATAGGGTCAATATCATACTGTTGAATATCCTCTGTCAACTCATCCCATGGAACAAGATAAGGAGTAACGAGATTCTCAACATCTTTTTCACCCAAAGTCCAACCAGTACCTATTTTTTCATCACACCATTCCTGATGCTCCAGAATAGCCAAATCCAAAATTTCATCTTTAGAGAATCTTAAAATTGCATCTCTTTCATCATCATTAGATGCAATTTCACAGCCGATGATATCCAATTTATTTGGGATTGACCTTGCCTGTCTAATGTTTGCTATTTTAAGCTGTGGAGTTAACTCATCAAATGTAGTCAGGTTATTGTATTTTTCCATGAATTCATCATCAATTTCTTCACCCAGTGCAAGCTTTTCTTCATATTGCTGTTTGGTGGTTTCCACATACTGATTGTGAATTTGAATAGCAATGGTTTCAACATTTCTAAGCAGGATATCCGGCGCTTGAGCTTCTGAGTGAACATTTTCCCTAATAATGTTATCCTGTGAAACATCGGTGATTATTCTCAAACCAAATTTGAAAATGCTTCTTAATGATAAGACTGTTTTAAGGAATTCCTCTTTATCTTCAGAAAAGCCGAGTCCCATTGCACCTTCCCTAACAATATATTCCACATCCATTCCCCTGTCATCAATATTTATAACCAATTCATTTACATGGCTTCTTTGCTTGTCTTTAACACCAAAAGGCTGTCTGTTCCATTCCTGAAGCTCATCACATAAAATCAGCAGGAACGCCAATGGAGATTGAGACGGATGCAAAGTTTTTAAATCAAAAGGCTTTTTTTGCAAAACATTTCTATAATAGTTGTGCAACAGAATAGCTGCAGCACTGTCAACTATCGGATAAAAGAAGAAATCATTGTTTTTAGCATATTTTTGAATCAGATACCCGTAGGAATTTAAAACCAAAATTGATGAAAAGAACCCGTGGTCGATAAAACCGCTGTCCCCCATGATGTCAACAAAGGAGTCAAGGTGTTTGATTACCTGATTAACATCAATTCCCTTAAAATCAGTAGAAATCTTATGGGCCATGATGTCAGTAGGTTTAAATAAGTTTAAAAATTTTGCTTCAGGATAAACGGAAGTGTATTTGTCTGCAAAATTAGGATCCTTTTTAACGATTGTGTTAAATTCATTGAAATCTTTAAAATCAATTGCAGTATCGGCATTGTAGCTACTTGAAATAGATTTAATTCCATCATTGATAAATTTTTTTAATTGTTTTCCAATAATTTCAACAGGATAACCTATGTCATGGAAAAGGGCTGCTACACCCCAACGGTATAAAAATTCCTCATGAGAAAATTCGCCGTCAATCCTATAATATTTTTTATAAGGACTATTAAGAACATACTGTTTGAATTTATCCCTATAACTTTTATTTTGAGAATAAATTGCCAATCCTAATAGAAAAACATTTACAGAGTGAATAAAATGGTCCCTTTGCTTTTCAATCAAATCTCCAGTATTTTCTTCATAATCTTTCATTGTCTTAACCAAATCCAAAAGGATATTTTTCTCTTTAACGATTTTTATTTCGTTAGGAGAATGTTTTTCAGATTTGTTTTCATGTGAGATCTGATAAATCATGAAAAATGTCCTATAAATTTCATAGGCAGTATATGAATTCTCATTATCTAGAAAAACATCAATTCCTGTTTTTAACAGCATTTTATAGTAATGGCCATTGTAATAATCATCATAGAGGATTAATTCATCAAAAAAATCATCAATATATTGTCTTAAATTACTTTCACCCATGCTAACACCTAATCATATCAATTTTCTAGTTACCCATTGATTTAATTTTTATATGTTTAAATATGGAATCAATTAGTATATATAAATATTTTAAATTCTAATGTAAAGCAAATGCTTTAATTAAGAAAAACGATATTCAGTGCCACTTGAAAAGTCAAATATTTGTAAAGAAGTCATTAATTAAAATGAAAAAAAGCACAAAACCATCAGTTTAATTGACCATTACTTACTGAAAAAACATGATGAACCATAAAAAGAAAAATTGTTAAAATACCCATGTACATGAAAATAGAAAAAAAGAGATTAAAGGATAAATCCTAAATCTCTATAGTAACCAAAGTATCCGAAACCAAAGTCACTGTAACCCCCGCCGCTGGATCCACTAGAACTGGAACCTGAACTGGATGAACCAGTGTCAAAACCAAAGTCACTGTAACCTCCACTACCAGAACCTGAATAATCATAAGATGAATCGGATGAGGAACTGGAAGATGATGACTCACTGTAAGAACTAGAAGAAGATTCACTAGCCTGAACAGCACTTTGAGTTTGCTCGATAGCATTAACTACAGAACCAGATCCATTATCGCCTGCAGTACCGTTAAACTTAATTTTATCGGTTGGATCGTGGTATTTAACACTATTCCAACATGCCAATAAAACGTTTTTATCAGATGATTGTATCAATAAGGTATCATTATACTGAGTATTTTTAGCGAATACTGAGTATATACCATCCTTTTCATACACAACCACATCGTTTTCAACCATTTTCTTGGCTCCGGTTGAAACTGAATTCTTAAGTTTCTTCATTTCCTTAACACTTGATGAAGCGGACAAATTGGAACAACTAGTAATGTTTATATTATCATCTTTATCCTTATAATAGAAAATTCCCTTTTTATCAGCATTGGATGTAGCATTTGAATCTTTAGGAACTTCCATATATGCTGATTTACTTAAAACAATTGTAGTTTGTTCGCCGGATACAGTTTGAATATTGTTTCCATTCAATAGGAAATAACCTCCAACCACGGCAATCACTGCAATCAAAAGAATTATTAGAATATATTTTTTATCCATAATAATCATCACCCTTAACAAAAATCATAATTGCGCTTCATCCTGAGCAATAATAATATTCTCCTTATTAACCAATTGGGCATCTGCAAGTTTAATATTGTTCTTATCAGATGTTGCAGATCCTAGTAAAAATCCAGAACTAACCTTTTGAGCATCTTTAAATGGAGTTTCTGTTGTTTCAACCAGTTTACCTGATTCATCATAGAAATCAACGACAATCACGCACCCATCCTGATCACCAGGTGCTGGAGAAATTTTTCCACCCACATAATAAGAGTAGTTCCAGTTAGTTTTTTCCTTTCTGACATCATCCACATGGAAATCTGTGATATTGAGCTTAATATCACCTGCTTTTATTTGAGTGGCATTCGTTGTGCCACTTCCTCCATTATACATCATATATCCTAAAACACCTACAACAAGCAAAATAACTACAATTCCAATAATTACTGGAACTTTATGATTTTTAATAACATTACCAATGTTCCTGTCGATTGCTGACTGTTCTTTTACAAGTTTTGAAGTGTTTTGAACCAAACGGTCAAATCTATCTTCAGGATTTGGATAAGCTTGAATCCTAGGTTTATTCCTCAAGAAGAATTCTAAACTGCCGTCCAATTTTGAATCATCAATTTGAAAGACCAAAATTGATCTTTTTTCTGCGAATGCAATATCCACCTCATTGTTAACAAAATTGGAATCCTTGGAGTTTTGTGAATATAACAAAACCATAACTTTGGATTTTTTGATTGCATTCATGATTTCATCAACCATGTGTTTTGCGCCGGTGTCACGGTTTTTCAACCAGCAATCCAATCCATTGTCCTCTAAAGTGTCACAAACCTTTTTTGCCATTTCCAAGTCCCGTTCATCATAACAGATATATACCTCATCAGCCATAATAAACCCCACTACTGTTCTATAATATTATCACTTTCTACACTATACAATACCTTTTTGTCCTTATTCTGCAATTGTGCTGAAACTTTAACTATATCCTTTTTGTTTACGTCAACAGAACCTAAAATATTACCGTCAACATCACCAATTTTAGTATTGCTGCTTTTGACAACTTTTCCAGAATTGTCATAATAATCAATATGAATCACATCACTAGATGAGTTGCTGAATCCTTCAGCAATATCTCCAAATACAAAATAAGTGTAGGCATCACCATATTTTTCCAAACCAATATACCCTATAGACATTCCAGTTTCATTTGACCCGTTGCCTGATTGACCGTTCATATTACTATAAGCCAAAAACCCTCCAACAGCAATCAAAAGAATAACCGCAATTACAATAGGCCATTTATATTTATCAAAAAATCCTTTTTCCTTGCCAGGTATAACAATGTTTCCAACACCGCCAGAATCTGAAACTGGAGTTTTTCCATCCAATATGCGTTGAACATCACCAACTAATTGGTCATAACAACTGTCAAGTGTTTTGTTTTCTTTTTTAAGTGCAGTAGGAGATGCATCCAACCATTGGGAATTTTTCAAAAAGAATTCCATTTGTTTTTCAGGAAATGAATCATCAACTTTCAATGCAACAATAGGTTGACCGTTTTTCGAAAAAGCAGTATCGATTTCATTGTTGACATATTCAGATTCCTGCGCGTCTTTAGAAAAAATCAAAACAACCAGTTTGGATAATTTCAAACCGTCCATAATCTCTTTGGCATAATTGGTACCAGTTTTAATATTCCTCGGTGCAATCCAACATTCAATACCATTATCTTCTAGTTTTTTACAGACCGCATCTGCATATTCTGTATTTTTTGTTGAATAACTAATAAAAACATCATGCGCCATGACTTCACCAATTAAAACATGTTTTATAATATAGAACTATTTTTATTGAATATTTAATATAAGTCATATAAAGCAAAAGCTTTCATTAAGAACCGTTAAAAAACCATTTATATTTAATAAATAATATATTATTAAACAAGGTGTAGCCATGGGTTTTAAAGACAGAATTACAAAGGTTATTTCTTCCCCAGAAATTGATGAAAATGACATTGAGTCCTTAATCAATAAAGGTTTAAAGGAAATCACTTTAAAAAAGGACATTGATTTAACCAAAACCGTCAATATCAACACAGACAACATCACAATTGACGGGAAAAACTATGCAATCACCTCAAACAGGGAACAAATCTTCAATATCACTGGAGACAACATTACCCTAAAAAACATTACCTTTAAAAATGCACATCCAGATCAGGCCGGAGGCGCCATCTACAACAGGAATGGGAAATTGAGAATTATTGAATGCAATTTCATCAACAACCATTCCGCCCGAGACAATGGTGGAGCTATTTACAATGAAAACGGCTCTGTAATTATTGATAGCTGTGATTTTAGAAGCAATACTGCTCGCTTTGGAGGTGCAATATACAACAAAAAGACCATGACCGTGATGTTTTCCAATTTTTCAAACAACAATTCGTCAAAGGGACCGTCAATATTCAATGCATCGGATTTGACTTTGGAAACCTGCAACTTTAAAATGGGCCGCAAAGCACAGGACATTGAAGTTTATAATGTTGGAATCATTAACATCAAAAGCTTTCAAAAGGATTTCATTAATGGGATAACCCACGGTGGATTCATACACATCAATTCAAATGATGCAAAATCACCAAAATACCTGAATGATTTGATTCAAAGCGGAAAAAGTGAAATCAAACTTGATTGCGATATTGAATTTAAAGGAAAAAATGAGATTGTTATTGACATCGACAATTTAAGGATTGATGGGGCCGGCCACAGGATTGATGCCATGGGAATGTCAAATATCTTCAAAATCACTGCGGACAATGTTTCTTTATCAAACATCAACTTCAGGAATGGCACATCCAAAGAAGGCGGAGCGATAATCAACAAAGGAAAATCTCTGAGCTTATTCAACTGCGATTTCGATTGCAACATTTCATCTTACGGAGGAGCCCTCAAAAACGAAGGCACCCTTGAGGCGAAAAAGTGCAATTTCAACAAGAACATTGCAAATTCCGATAATGGAGGTGCAATAGGCAATTGTGGAAATTTGAAACTGACTGACTGCAATTTTTTATACAATTCAGCCATTGGAAATGGCGGTGCAATCGACAACAAAAAGATTTTAGATTTGAACAATTGTTGTTTTAAATCAAACGTCGCTAAAAATGGAGGAGTCCTCAATAATGAGGGAAATGTTTCACTTGATGAATGCAGGTTTAAAGAAAACAAAGCGTTTAAACAGGGAAGCGTTCTATTCAATGCCTCAATTGTTTGGATGAAAAATTGCAAATCCATTAATAACATTTCAAACAAGTATTCCAACATAATATTTCAAAATGATAATGAAAGCAGCGAATTGATAATTGAAAAATCCAGATTTACAAGAGACAGCTTTAACAACAATTTGATATTCCTTGAAAACGGCAAATCACATATCAAATCATCACAATTCATAATCAAAAGAGAGCATGAAGATTCATTTATCATATATAATGAAAATGCAGTTGTTAAAGTTGAAAATCTAAAATTTGAAAATCTTTCAAACAACTTGATATACAACAACAATATTCTGGAAATTGAAAAGGAACTTAAAGATTATGTAAAATCAGGTAATGAGAGCCTGAATATAAAATACCTATAGGAGGAGGAAACTATTTCACTGAAAGACAACAGACACTGGCTAGAAGACAAAGCTGAAAAACTGCTGTTTGCAAGCAGATGGATTTTATCCCCAATGTATATAATATTAATTTTAGTACTGTTTTTAATATTATGGAAATTCATAGGGGACGTAATCCACTTTATCCAGATAATGAACACATTGACTGATGACGAATGGATTGTTCATGTTTTAGAATTGCTGGACTTGACTCTGGTCGCAAATTTAGTGGTCATTGTAGCATTTTCAGGCTATGAAAATTTCATATCAAAGATAGATGTTGCAGAAAAGCACAGAGACCGCCCTTCATGGATGGGACGTTTGGATTTTTCAGGTCTTAAACTTAAGATTATCGGTTCCGTAGTGGCAATATCCCTAATTGAATTGCTTCAGGACTTTTTAAATGCAACAACAACAGTCGATCCAAATGTTGAATTCTGGAGAATAGCGCTTCATTTGACATTTGTTTTAACCGGTTTGGTATTTGCAGGAATGGAAATATTAGCCGAAAAAAGACATGAAATGAAAAACAAAGACCATCTGGCTGAAATGAAAAACAAGTTTTAATATTGTAGATTCAATCTACAATCATCTATTTTTTTATCAAATACGTGATTTAATATAATCACCTGTAAAAATTCAATAATTGGATAAATGTTTTTATATTCTCTTTCAATTGCCATTTCAAAACTTTTAATTCAGCAATTTAATGATTTAAAGGATTGTTTATGGTAACTTTCTCCATTACCTTAAGGATTTGTATTTGCATATAATTAGCAATTGATTGATTTTTTCGAAAATTCTTGCTTTTTTAAGGATATCTTCATCTAATTTTTTTTATGAAAATTATATAAAACAACAAAAAGAAAAATAACACACAATGAGATATAAATTGATTGAAGGTATCTCTATACATATAATTATATTACAGACAATATATTGGAGGATTAATAAATGAATGAAACTATTAGGGAGCACTCTTGGATTCCATTGATATTAGTGGCCTGTGCTTCATTTATTATAACATTGGATTCTACATTCATGAACGTTAGTATTTCCCAGGTTGTTGCTGATTTGAATACTAATGTGAGTACCATCCAAATGACCATGGCATTTTATACCCTCATAACTGCAGCATTCATGCTGTTAAGTACCAAACTTCAAGATATAGTTGGTAAAAAGAGACTGTTTTTAATCGGTGCTGTACTTTATGGTATCGGTACATTCATTGCAGCAATAAGTCAAAGTGATACAATGTTATTTATCGGATGGGCAGTGATAGAAGGTCTTGCAGGGGCATTAATGACACCTGCAACCGTTTCCATAATAAGTGGAACATATTCCGGAGAAAGACGCACATTTGCTTTGGCAATTGAGAGTGTAATGGCCGCACTTTCAGCCGCTGTCGGCCCACTTTTCGGAGGAATAATGACAACATTTCTCAGTTGGAGATATGGGTTTGCAAGTGAACTACTAATCGTTATCATTATTTTAGCAATGCGAAATAAAATACCTGATTTCGAACCTACAGAATCCAAAAGAGATTTGGATATTACCGGCGCCATAATTTCATTTATAGGCCTTATTTTATTTGTTCTTGGTATTTTGATGTTGAGTGAGGATGCCACCACCAGCATAGTTGTAATTATTTTAGGCGTAATTGCCTTAGCAGTATTTGCATTGTTTGAAATCAAAAGAAAAAGAAAAGGTGAAGTACCATTACTTGATATGGACCTATTTAAAGACAAAAATTTACGCGTTGGCTCAATCATTATATTATTGAGTTATATTGTAATGGGAGGAGGATTATTTGTAGTTTCCCTGTTTATGCAAACTGTATTAAATTTAAATGCATTCAATACCGGTTTGACCACACTTCCTTTGACTGTAGGTTTGCTTATTTTTGCAGCGATAGCTCCAAGTTTAACTGAAAAATTGAATCACAAGTCACTTATGGCAATTGGAAGCATAATAGCAATCATCGGATGTGTGATTTTAAGTTATCAATTTAAAATAAATACAACAATGCTGAATTTAATGCCTGGAATGTTCATATTGGGATCTGGAATTGGTTTCATAATGGCTTTAAGTACTGATATTGCATTAATCAATATTCCGGATGAAAATCAAAATAACGCATCAGGCATTACTACAACCGGTCAGACATTAGGTGAATCAATGGGTACGGCAATTATCGGAGTAATTCTAATTCTCGGAGTAATGGGAGGCATTGCTAATGGAGTCGATACCTACGCACCGGAATATTCAGGAAATGAACAAGTACATCAAGACATCTTTGATTACTTCAAAAAAGTAGGAAATGTAGATGAAATTAAATCAGAGAACAGTACTGTCATTAATATTGCAGATACTGTTATTCAAGATTCAATGGCATTCGTAATGCTGGTAACGGCTGCCCTGATGGCTATTGTTTTTGTCCTGACGTTCAGGTTAAAGGATAAAAAAATTAAAAAATGAGAGTTTATCTCTCATTAACCTTTTTTTAAAAAAATCATTGATGTGAAACAATAGTTATGCTTCATAACATCTTTACAACATCTACACCAAATTTTACAGACTTTTTTAATTGAATTTTTCAAAAACAATACCTGCTCCAGCGTAGGACAAATCAAATAAAATAAAGCAAACAAAGACCCAAATATCAAATACGCCACAAACAGCAAGCAATAATACTACAATCTTCATCAAAAAACGGTATTCAAAAAATAAATTTAAAAACCTGTTTTCAGTCCTTTTTGGAATTATTTCATGACATACTTCATCAGCCAAAATGGTTAAAATACATATCAGCAAAATAACTAAACTCAAATCAGGAATTCCTACAACCAACAGCACTGCTAAAAAAACAATCAAAGTAATAATATGATGGATTCCATCTACTTTTAAAGCTATGAGATTGCCTATTAGGATAGAAATAAAAATATATGCTGCCCCAGTATTGTATACTGTAGCTGCAACAGATGCAATAGCACATAAAATGCCGAAAAATGTTGAAAAAACCAAATCATGTTTCTCATCATATAAGTCATCGGAATATTTCATGAAAAAACCAGATAGAATAAAAAGAACTGCAAGAACAACATAATTCATTTAATCACTATAATTTAGATTTATTAAGTAATACTATTATATCATGACATATAAATATTTTAAGTTTTTTATTTAAAAGAGGCTCAAAATTAATTATTTTTTAAAAAAAATAAGTATTTTGTTTGATTCTTGAGGAATGACTCATTTTGTATAAAAAATATAAAAAAGTATGAAAAAAATAGGTGATATTTATCAGGATTCCGAAAGGAATTCATTTTGAATTTTTACAACTTCAGCACTGCTGTCAACTTCACTATATGCTTCAAGCAAATCATGATTGAGTTCCAAAAATGTATGACCCCATTTAAAACCATCCATCAATTCACGAGCTTCATCCTTAAAGCGAGTAATGTACAGTGTAGCTGAAATAGCTTCAACAGTTGATAAAATGCATGGTTTCCCATAATTAACAGGATTGGTTGCTATCAAAAAAGGTAATGACCGATGATATTTTGAAAGAGAAAAGAATTTTTTAGAGCTTGAAACTTCGTTCCATGAACAGTCAAGCCCCACAATTCCTCTTCTTTGAACATATCTATAGTCTTCATAGGATACAGCTTTTTCAGCATATGGATTCAATACGATGGCTCCGGAAGGTATTTTATTTATGTTATAAACCAACCTGCATTTACCCATTTTCTCCATTTTGATGGATGTGCATTTTTTTCTGTCGCATTCATCTGCATGAAAAACTGTAATTTTCATTTAACCTGACGCCTCTTAAGATTGTTGGTTCAATGCGGAAGTATTTCCAGCCTTATACTGTTTTACAAGTTCCATCTGTTGAGCGAACTCACTAGATGATAGGCCGAATTCTTCGTTAATAGTCGGAACGTTTTTGCTTTCTTTCAAGGTTAAAGATTTGAGTAACGGTTCGACATATCCTTTGTAAACATCTCCGTAAACATTTAGTGAAGATGTATTTACATCTGTTTTAGATCCGACAATCATATAGACCAGATAACCCTGTTTATCTTTTTGACATTGACAGATTACGATTGATAATGTGTTGTTTGAGTTATTTCCTTCAATAGCTTGGGAGAAGTAAATATTCCAATCATTTCCATTGTATGAACGGTGTTCAGGATTCATAACTCCCTGAAGATAATAAATATCCATCAAAGCAGTTGAATTATCAACAGTTGAGATATTGTATGTGATATTGTGTTTTTTATCTTCATATGACTGCATGTATTTTGAAGAGTTATTTGCTAATTTAACGTCTCCTGAAAAAGAACCTTCCATGAATGAATTTTTAAATTGAGTAGATTCCCCAATTATGCTTTTTCCAGATCCACCAGTAAAATTAGTAGAAAATATAGCTGCCGCAACTGCAACTATTGCTATAATAACTACTGCAATTAAAATAATATTTTTCTTTTCCATTATGTAAACTCCATAATTTATATTATTATTTAGTAAATACTGTTTTATAAAGTTTGGTTTACTAAAAAAGTATTTTTATTAAAAAGAATAAAAAGTAATGTAAAAATATTCTTAGGTTAAAATATGAACAAGAAACTTCAATATGAACTATTATTGATAGTTCTAATCACTATTGTTATATTTAATCTTGCTATTGTCTTTACTTCCCATGAGGAAACAAATGTAAACTATTATAATGTTACTGAAGTTGGACATAATGTAAATGGAACGGTATATAAGATTGTTGCAGGCAATGCATCGTCCAATGATACTGTAGGAATTATTCTAGGAGTTCATTCAAGAGAACATGAAATCCATGAAGCAATCAATAAAACCATTCACAATATAACACATAGTGAGGATAAAAATCTTACAAAAAAATTCGTAATCTATTATGTAAAAGTTAATGGTAATTTGACTTCACGTGATGATACACGTCCTGCAGGAGAACTTCTAGCAAATAAATTTGTTGTAAACAATATTGCAAAAGACAATCCTTTCCTAGTTGTTGACGTTCATGAAATCAATCCTGATTACGAGTATTCTAATTTCATATTCTCATTATCCAATAAGACTGATAAGATGAATTCTTATATTTCAAAATTATCAAAAGACGTCAATTTGGTGGATTATGAATTTAGTGAAGGAACAAGCCCTGAAAAGGTAACAAAACCAATTGCCAAAAAAGGCATTCCAACAGCATTAATGGAAACATCAATTACAGATTCACTAACACAAAAACAGCAAACAGCAACAAATTTCATAAACTGTTTAGATTCAATGGAGCCTTAACGGAGGATATCATGGATAATATTCGAGGAATTTTAATTGGAAGAATGCAACCTGTCCATAACGGACATCTTCAAGTTATTGACAAGATTCTGGAAGAAGTGGATGAAATCATTATTGGAATCGGAAGCGCTCAATTAAGCCATGAACTTAAAGATCCCTTTACTGCAGGTGAAAGAATTGTCATGATGAGTCAGGCACTGGCCGAAATGAATATTGATCCGAAAAGATATTATATCATACCTATGGAAGATATCAATTTCAATGCAATCTGGCCATCCCATGTTAAAATGATGACTCCACCATTTTCAATTGTTTATTCTGGAAATCCTTTGGTAAAACAATTGTTTGCTGAAGAAGGATTTGAAGTCAGACAACCCCCACTCTATGACAGATTACACCTTTCAGGAACTGAGGTTAGGCGCAGAATTTTAAAAGATGAAAATTGGCAAGAGTTAGTTCCAAAAGCAACTGCCGATGTACTTTCAGAAATAAACGGCATTGAAAGGTTGAAAAACTTATCTGAAAAGGAAATCAGTGAGATATAACAATAGTTATTTATATTATAAAATCCTATTAACTAATGGAGAGATAAAATGGTTGTACGTGTAATCGAAGCAAAAGAAGACAAAGTAACAACAGCAGATTTAATAGACGAATTGAAAAAAAGTAGCAAAATAGATTATTCCGGTGCAATTTTCACATTTGAAGGAATTGTACGTGGAAAAGAAGAGAACATGAACTTAAAAAAGCTTATTCTAACAACACCTGATAAAGAAAAAACAAAATCAGAAATTGAAAAGATTGTAGATAATGCTAAAATTAAATATAATGTTCACGAAATTTCAGTCGTTCACTACATTGGTGAATTCTATACTGGAGACATGTTATTCCTTGTTGCGGTTTTAGGTGCACACAGGGGAGAAACCCTTGATGCATTAAAAGAAGTTATTGAAACCGTAAAATATGAAGTTGAATTTAAAAAAGAGGAAATTTCCGAAGAAGGAACTAAAACAATCCTCGCAGGAGGTTAAAAATGGTAATGAATATTATTAGAATATTAATACTATTTCTAATAATTTATGCAGTGGTAAAAGGCTTTAAAACATTGTTTAAAGCCGCAATAATTATATTTATTATTTCTATATTATTAGGATTATTAGGAATTTAATCCTAATTCCTAAACTTATTTTCCTATAATAACTTCAGTAGATTTGATGATTGCAGTTACATCATCACCTTCAGATAAACCTAATTTCTCAGCAGACTCTTTAGTAATCACAGCAGTAATAACACCAGGTTCACTGATTTC
>Ga0256405_10005183_pt1 | contig 23041 bp, 24 predicted proteins | sample RumenRJG_02DNA_FD_189096 | JGI IMG/M metagenome (GOLD analysis project Ga0256405, IMG submission 189096) | Bovine rumen microbial communities from Lethbridge, Alberta, Canada - RJG_02 | ecosystem: Host-associated > Mammals > Digestive system > Stomach > Rumen | place: Canada: Alberta... | reverse complement strand
TTTTTGCTTGTCTTGATTTGCAGCACTAAGGTAAGTGAAAAATCTGACATGGCAAAATCCTGGGCAACTTTTTGTTGCTCAGGAACTTATAAAAATAGTTAAACTAAAGTGCTGCGGAATTAAGGGTAAATTAAAGAAAAATGTGAACATAAACGTTTAGATAATGTTAAAATATGGACCAATTATTTGGTTTGCGACATAGAGGGGTGGCAGGTTTATTGTGTCGCCCACAAGGGGCTAATCATAATTATGCTCTCTGTCACGGGGGTTGACACCCCCGCCTATGCTGTGGCGCCCCTACGGGGCTCTAAACTCTAAACTCTAAACCCTTACGGGCTATTGCATCAACATACTCTGATACTTGAGAAAGTTGAGTTAGGTTAAGCGTAAGGGAATGACTCATCTCTTTGTCTAAAAACCTTATACAATCACATACGTAAACATAAAAATAACAAGAGTGCGCCAGTATGGCGCACTCTTGTGTTAACCCTTGGCACTGTAGTGCGCCGGTATAGCGCACTCTTGTGTTGACTATTCGCACTGCCGGAGTTTATTGCTTTTGACAATTATCCCAATATCTTTGGCACGCTCTCAAGATTACTCTGGATCTCCTCATCAGTAATCGTGTAGTTACGCAGGTCACCGTTTAGATACTGATCGTAAGCAGTCATGTCGATAAGACCATGACCAGAGAGGTTGAAGAGGATCGTCTTCTGCTCTCCGCTCTCCTTACATTTCTTGGCCTCACGGATAGCGGCGGCGATGGCGTGACAACTCTCTGGCGCAGGGATGATTCCCTCAGTGCGTGAGAAGAGGATACCAGCCTCGAAGGTCTCCAACTGTGGTATATCCACACCCTGCATCAATCCGTCTTTCAGCAACTGACTGACGATCGTGCCTGCTCCGTGGTAACGCAGACCACCAGCGTGGATATTGGCAGGCTTGAAGTTGTGTCCGAGGGTGTACATCGGCAACAGCGGTGTATAACCGGAGGCATCACCGAAGTCGTACTCAAACTTTCCGCGTGTCAGTTTTGGACAACTGTTGGGCTCGGCAGCGATAAACGTGGTGTTCTTCTCGCCCGACAGGTTGTGGCGCATGAAGGGGTAGGCGATACCACTGAAGTTAGAACCGCCACCGAAACAGGCAATCACGATGTCGGGATATTCACCAGCCATCTCCATCTGTTTCTCAGCCTCCAGTCCGATAATGGTCTGATGCAGTGACACATGACTCAATACCGATCCGAGGGTGTACTTACAGTTGGGTGTTGTCATGGCCAGTTCGATTGCCTCAGAGATGGCTGTTCCCAATGATCCCGGATGGGTGGGGTCAGCCGTGATGATATCCTTTCCGGCGCGGGTGGACATCGAAGGACTGCCCTCAACGGCAGCGCCGAAGGTGCGCATCATAATACTACGGTAGGGCTTCTGCTGCAGGGAGATCTTCACCTGATAGACGGCGGCCTCCAGACCGAACACCTTGGCGGCATAACTCAGGGCGGCACCCCACTGTCCGGCACCTGTCTCTGTCGTCACGTTGGTGACACCCTCTTGCTTACAGTAGTAGCACTGTGGCAGGGCGGAGTTGATCTTGTGAGACCCCAGCGGGTTGGTACTCTCGTTCTTGAAATAGATATGTGCCGGAGTATCGAGGGCTTTCTCCAACTCATAAGCACGCACCAGGGGGGTAGAACGGTAGAAACGGTATTTCTCCAACACCTCCTCGGGGATGTCTATCCAACGATGCTCCTGATCCAGTTCCTGACGGGCACACTCCTCCGCGAATATCGGGAAGAGATCTTCTGCCTTCAACGGTTCTTTCGTTCCTGGATTCAGCGGTGGCATGGGCTTGTTCACCATGTCGGCCTGGATGTTATACCACTGCGTTGGAATCTCGTTCTCCTGTAAAATAAACTTCTTTTGTCTCATACCTTTTATTTTTTGATTAGTGATTAAATTGATCTTTACGGAAAAAGAAAAAGGCCTGTCGCAAGAACGACAGACCTTTTAGGGGTTATATGATTATCCACACAGGTAAGCGACTCACGACTGTTTCAATCTTGAGCGGCGCCACCAATATGCAGAAAAACGTATTGCCATAATTCTATTGTTTTGATTAATCTGTTTGCAAAACTATGGTTTTCCTTTTATATTTCCAAATTTTTTGACAGAAAACTTACGATTTTTTGAAATTTTCTTTTCCATTGTTGGATAAATACAAAAAATATTCACGCTATTTTGTCGTACACCTATTTATATTTTAGAATAAAAACATTACCTTTGCACCCTGTTATGACGATACTGATTACCATACTTGTCTATTTCCTGGTGCTGATGCTCTTTGGGCGGATCACCTCACGGCGTGCCAACAACGAGACATTCTATCGGGCTAACCGACAGAGTCCGTGGTATATGGTGGCCTTCGGTATGGTGGGTGCCTCTATCTCGGGTGTTACCTTCGTGAGTGTGCCGGGCATGGTGATACACAGCGATATGACCTACATGCAGACATGCCTTGGTTTTATCTTAGGCTACTTTGCCGTGGCGTTCCTCCTATTACCTATTTATTATAAATGGAATCTCACCACGATATACAGTTATCTGAACCAGCGGTTGGGTAAACACTCGTATAAGACGGGCGCCTCATTCTTCCTGTTGTCGAAGATGACGGGTGCCTCCATCCGTTTCTATGTGGTGTGTATCATCCTACAACGGTTTGTGCTCGATGCCTATGGGATACCGTTTGCCTTGACGGTCGTCATCATGGTTTGCTTGATCTGGTTGTATACCCGTCGTGGAGGTATCAAAACACTGGTGTGGACGGATACGTTTCAGACTACCTGTATGTTCGCCGCCCTGATACTGATCATCATACAACTGACTAAAGCGATGGATATGACGTTACCTGAGGCTGTCAAAGCTATAGCAAACGATGCACATAGCAGGATCTTTGTCTTTGATGACTGGATGTCGAAACTGTACTTCTGGAAACAGTTCCTGAGTGGTATCTTTATCGTTATCGTCATGACGGGCCTTGATCAGGATATGATGCAGAAGAACCTGACCTGTAAGTCGTTACGTGAGGCACAGAAGGATATGTGCAGTTATGGATTCGCCTTCGTGCCGGCCAACCTCTTGTTCTTGTCATTGGGCGTATTGCTGGTGTTGTATTCCCAGCGACAGGGTGTGGCGATACCGACGATCGGCGATGATCTTCTCCCTGGTTTTGCCGCCACTGGTGCCTTAGGGAATATCGTGGTGGTATTCTTCACGATTGGTATCGTAGCTGCCTCTTTCTCGTCGGCCGACTCTGCATTGACAGCCATGACCACCTCTTTCTGCGTGGATATCTGTGGTAAGAAAGATGATGAGCGGTTGCGCAAACGGGTTCATCTGATGATTGCCGCGGTCTTCATGCTGTTAATCCTGATGGTGAAAGCACTTAACTCCTCGAGTGTCATCGACGTGATCTACACCCTTTGTTCGTATACCTATGGTCCTTTGTTAGGACTCTTTGCCTTCAGTATCCTGACGAAGAGAAAGACCAACGACCGTCTTGCTCCCTATATCGCCATAGCGTCGCCGATCATCTGCTATCTGTTACAGGTGGTTGTGAAGCAAACCACTGGCTATCAGTTTGGTTATGAACTGCTGATGCTGAATGGCTTGCTGACGTTTGCGGGGTTGTGGATATCAGGAAAACATTCATCTGCTACAGTATCCCATAGCGAGGATAAAGAGATGGCTTGACGGACTGATAAGCTATTACCCTGTGGTTGGCATCAAATGTCACAATGAAATACATCTCTTCGGCATCTGCCAGTTCACCTACAAACTTGCGGTAGCCCCATTGCTCAACGTTTTCGTCGGCATTCTTGAACAGTGGCGTGCCCAAAAGGTGTTGGATGTCGCTCTTATCCATGCCCAATTCTACCTTGTTGATTTTGACTGTGTCGCGAGTAGATATGCAACTTGTTGTTACCATGCCAGTCATGAGCAATAATGCTAATACTAATGTCTTTACTTTTTTCATTACTCTGAATGTTTCAATTGTTAAACTTATTATTGATTCTATTTGTCACACGAAAAACAGATTTGTTTCAATTATTCCTTTTCATATTGTCGTTTGATGCTGCAAAGCCGCCATGCCATAATGAGTTTATTTCCGTCTGTAAGTTATTCAGAAACCTGACGGCGTGTCCACCATCCATCTGTGCATGATGGAACTGGAAAGATACGGGAAGCGTGATTTTCAGCCAGTTCTTGCAATAGCGGCCCCATGCGAGGAATGGGTTGGTGAAGATGCCGCTATACTGATTGACAATGCTGTCGAGTTCTGTTCCTGTCAGAGCTGATGTTCCGACAATGACGGCTTGATCGTCTAAAATGTCCTGACAGGTTTCGCGGATGGACTTTGTCAAGTGCAGGTAATTGGCGTTAAACTGCTCCAGATCGTCTGTAACAGAAACATCACAGAAACTTAGTCCTCCTTTGATATTATCTACTATCACGTTGATGGCCATACGGTCGTATTTGTACAGTTTTCCATTTTGGGGCAACATGTAAAACTCCTCAATCTTTGAGGCTGCCTTGCCGATGCACCAGCAGAGCAGCATGTTGAACTTTAGTCCCTGCCGTCGACTTACCTTATACAGTCGCGTCACGTCGAAGGTCTTCGTGAGTGTCACCATCGGCATGGGCGATTTCATCCATAATTCGAATGCCATCGCCCGACAAGTCTCTTTGGGATTGTTTTCTTGTTTCATGCCATTTTCATTCAATTACAAAACTGCGGGGATAGAAATCGCTGTAGAAGCGGCCGTCGGTGGTAGTGAACTTCAGAACGCAATAGTTGGGGTCGGTTACACCACCGGGATAGTATTGCTCGTCACCATCACGCCAAATCATCTCCTTCGAGATAGAATCTGTCAGTACCTCCATCGTGCCGCGCAGCATCACAGCCTTGAAACCTTCAGCATCGCAGAAATAGATGCTAGCCTTAGGGTTAGCCTTGTATTGAGCCACACGTATTGAGAACGTATTGGTTGTAAAGTAGAAGGTTTTGATACCTTCACGCTTGCGTGGCTTCAACATAGCCTTGGTCCAAGGAAAACCGTCCTGATCTACTGATGAGATGTAAGCGATGGGCAGCTTGTCGGTCATCTTCGCAATCAGTCCTTTCACATCAGCCAGGGCAGGGTTTTCCTTCATGGCCTCATCGTCAGCAATCGTCAAAGTCTTGCGCCATCGTTTCAACTGAGGGAAGTACTGTTTCATCTGCCCGATGTACTCCTCTTTGGTAATCGGCTTTTCCAATCCCTCATTCACAGCGCCCACAAACTGAGCGCAATGCTCTATCATCTCGTCCATGGTGCAGTCCTGCAGAAAGCGTCCGTCTCTGTAGCAGTGCATGCAGTAGTCTTCGTTCTTACTCCCGTCAGCATTAGTGCCGAGGACATCTTCTGTTAGCGGCATGCCGCAACTCTGACAGAAACTCATTTCCTTTTCCATATTCTTCTATAATTCTAATGATTTACCTTGTTGTTTCAATATCTTTGCCTTTTCTGCGAACGGGGGCAATTGACCTTCATTGAACTCCTTGACCTTCTTGGGGAATGTCGAGTCGAATGTCTCAAATGCTTCAGGGTTCTCATCGGCAACGAAATAGCCCTTAGGCGGGCAATAGGTTCCTTTGCGATTGTCCCAATATCCAGGAATCAGTTCTTGGGCGAGGAAGAACGGCACGTCTTCATCCCGTGGCATATCATGGTAATGAATATTGAGTTTGCCGGCGAGGTCGAAGCCCGCGTGTTTGTAGAAGTCGATATTGCCCTCCATACAGAGAATGCCGATACCCATCTCGCGGGCCTTCTCGATGGCATAGCTCAACAGTTTCAGACCGTAGCCCTTGCGCTTATAGTCAGGGTGGATGCTGATGGGGCCAAATGTCCATGCTGGATGAATCTTTCCTTCTATAGGACAATCATTGTCAAGGACAATCTCTGCTCGAGAGAACATAACATGACCGATAATCCTCCCGTCTAACTCCATCACGAAGTCCAGCTCAGGAATAAAGTCAGGATTCGTTCTATACTGATTCAGCACATAGTGCTCTGTGCACCCAGGGCGATACACATTCCAGAATGCTTCTCGTGTGAGGTATTCCACCTCACGGTAATCTTTAGGTTGTTCTAATCTGATATTCATTGTTATACTTTTTAATTACATTCTTGTTTTTCATCTTCTTCAAATACTTTTTATTTTTTCTCTATTAGTCGTGCAACGGGCGAGAAAACTACATGCTTACTGATTTTTTATGCTTACACCGCCCAAAAAGTTGCTGGCAGTGATATGAAGGTTATGCGCAGCTTTGTTGGAACACATCGCCGTGTCGTTGCCCACACCGCCAATGAAATTGCGGCTCTTCACGATGACATTCACATCTGCAGGCACTAATAGTACTACGCCCCCCATAAAGGTGTGGATGTCTATCTCCTCATCCTCCGTGATGACAGCCTCGCGCAAGTCCAGACGAAGCCCTCCGCAGAAAGCATCGAGTCGTGCTCCACGGAACGGCTCTCCATGAAAGACGTACTCATCGCTGCCATAGCGGGCCACGCAGACAATGCGTTTACCGTCATCGCCGATGGGTAGAGGACGCTTCAGCCACTGGTCAGGGTGATGCTGATAACTGCTGATGATGAGTTCTATACCTATATATATAATAAGACCCACAACGAAGTACGTCGTCCAAGGCTGCTGCCACAGCCACTCCAGCTGCATGATATTCCACATGTCGGCCAGCTTCAACAAACCAGCAACAATGAAAATGATCCCAATGATTGTTCTTCTTCTCATATTCTTTAATCTTTTATTTTTTTCGATTGCGAAGTTATGAAGAGACAGCGGATCATGCAAATATCTGGGATATTCTGCACAAATCTGTGACGAATGGGAATGAAAGAGGGATAAATGACACTAATTGTGACGAACGGAAGTAAATTTTTTTCTCTTATATTATCACTATTCACTTATTTTTGTACCTTTGCCCTTGGTATGGATAAAGATCACAAAGAAACGATTCGTGTCAGAGCCATCAGCGTAGGTTTTGCAGTGTTGGCACTCGGTGTGTTCAAGCCTTTTGGCTTGGGTGCATGGAAGTGGGATGCCTACGTCCACCTGCTCCTGATATGGGTGCTGGGCTTCGGGGTCTGTTTCCTGACGGAAGTCATATTGAGATTTGTCGCCAAGATGCCTAGGTCAAACGAACAGGGTGTCGATTATATCATTCGCCGTAATCTTTGGTTCCAACTCATCAACACTCCGCTCGTCTCTTTGATGATCTGCCTCTACCGACATTTCATCCTAAGTGACCGCGTGCCTAACAACCAACTTTCATGTAGCAATTTCCTGGAGACACTTGCCATCATGGCTTTCATTTCCTTTGCGATTGGTCTCTATTGGCGTTTTAAGTTCCGAAGCCGTTATCTGGCAATAGAGTTGGAAGAGACACGACAGTTGAACGAACAACTGAAGGCAATGCAAAAGCAAACAGAATCAAGGGTGCAGTCTCTTGAGGCTGCTATGAACCAGCCTATAGAAGCCATTCACCAAAAGTCGTCAGGATTAGTCACCCTCACAGGTACAACTAGCGAGAACGTTACGTTGATCATAGCCGATCTACTCTTTGTTGAGACAATAGGCAACTATGTGAAGGTATGTTATTTGCGTGACGGTAGGGTGCGTACCGACATGCTTCGTGCCACATCCAAGCAGATGGAGAACGACCTGCGCGCCTATCCGATGATTGTCCGTTGCCACCGTGCTTTCCTTGTCAACCTTAGTCAAGTGGAGCAAATCGTCGCCAAGTCTGGAAGCATGCAGCTCATTATCAAACACAGCCATGACAGCATTCCCGTTTCACGAAGCAATGTTTCTCAAATCAAAGACGTTATCAAGAATGTTTGAAACTCATTCTATTCGTCTTACTTGACCTTAAACAACTATTTTGAACTAAATAATATTTTTTGAAAGTTTTTATTTTGTATTTCTCTCACTTATTCGTACCTTTGGCGAGCCGAAGGTACTAGCGTTCGGAAATAAAAAAATAAACGAGTTTTTATTTTGTATTTCTCTCACTTATTCGTACCTTTGCAATTTGAAAAATTGTTGACTTATGAGTGATACAAAGAAGATAAAGACCGCCCTCGTTTCGGTCTTTCATAAGGATGGTTTGGAAGATATTCTCGCCCAGTTGCATCAAGAAGGTGTTGCATTCCTCTCTACCGGAGGAACACAGCAGTTTATTGAGTCGCTGGGTTATCCCTGTCAGAAAGTGGAAGAAGTAACTACCTATCCCTCTATCTTAGGTGGTAGGGTAAAGACGCTTCATCCCAAAGTATTCGGTGGTATCTTGGCACGCCGTGATGATGAAGGCGACCAGCAGCAGATGGCACAATATGAGATTCCTTATATCGATCTCGTTATTGTCGATCTGTATCCGTTTGAGCAGACGGTAGCTGATGCCAGCAGCAGTGAGCAGGATATTATTGAGAAGATAGATATAGGTGGTATCTCCCTGATACGTGCCGGTGCGAAGAACTTCAAGGATGTGGTGATCATCCCAAGCAAGAACGAGTATGCTGAGTTGTCGGCAATCCTTCGTGAGCAGGGTGCTTGCACTACATTGGCACAGCGCCGCCATTTCGCTACAAGGGCCTTTGGCGTGAGCAGCCATTACGACACCGCTATCCATGCGTGGTTCGAGAAAAGTGAGAATTAATTATCAATTATCAATTCTCAATTTTTATCTGAAAGATAAAGTATAATATAGCTATAGATTAAAAAACGTTTTTTTAAGAAGATGGGATTTTTTTCATTTATCCAGGAAATCGCGATGGACTTAGGTACCGCGAACACGATTATTATCAGTGATGACAAGATCGTGGTTGACGAGCCGTCAGTGGTAGCTTTAGACCGTCGTACAGACAAGATGATAGCCGTAGGTGAGAAGGCTAAGATGATGTATGAGAAGACGCACGATAATATTCGTACGATTCGTCCGTTGCGTGATGGCGTGATTGCCGACTTTACCGCTTGCGAGCAGATGATGCGCGGACTGATTAAGATGGTGCATACAGGCAGTCGTCTGTTCTCTCCCTCTTTGCGAATGGTTATCGGTGTTCCTTCAGGCGCCACAGAGGTGGAGCTCAGAGCCGTAAGAGACTCTGCCGAGCATGCTGATGGCAGGGATGTATATCTGTTGTTCGAGCCGATGGCTGCCGCTATCGGTATCGGTATTGATGTAGAGGCCCCGGAAGGAAACATGATCGTTGATATAGGTGGTGGCACTACCGAGATCGCCGTTATCTCATTAGGAGGTATCGTAAGTAATAACTCTATCCGTATCGCAGGTGACAACCTGACAGCGGATATCCAGGAATATATGAGTCGTCAGCATAACGTGAAGGTCAGTGAGCGTATGGCTGAGCGTATTAAGATCCATGTGGGTGCAGCCCTGACAGACTTAGGTGAGGATGGTCCGGAGGACTATGTAGTACACGGTCCTAACCGTATCACCGCACTGCCTATGGAGGTGCCTGTATGTTATCAGGAGATTGCTCATTGTCTGGATAAGACTGTTTCTCAGATTGAGAATGCCGTACTCTCTGCTTTGGAGCATACCCCGCCAGAGTTGTATGCCGACATCGTGCAGAATGGTATTTACCTCACTGGTGGTGGTGCTTTGTTGCGTGGCTTGGACAAACGTCTCACCGACAAGATCAATATCCAGTTCCACATTGCTGAGGATCCGTTGCATAGTGTAGCCAAGGGTGCTGGTATCGCACTGAAGAATGTAGACCGTTTCTCATTCTTGATGCGCTGATAGATAGAGAATAATGAGAAACCTGTTTGCGTTTTTTGCGAAATACAATAACTGGTTTCTCTTCGTCATTCTTGAAATTATCTGTGCTGTACTGCTGTTCCGATATAATAACTACCAGAACAGCGTGTACCTCTCTTCCGCCAATGCACTGTCGGGAAAACTCTATGAGTGGCAGTCGGAGGTAGGAAGTTTTTTCAGTCTGACGAAGATCAACAGTCAGCTTACAGAGCGTAACCTGTATCTGGAACGTCAGGTAAGTGAGATGTCGGAGAAGTTAGGCGAACTGACGAAAGACTCCGCTTACCTGCGTAATAACCAGTTGCAGATGCTTGCGGACTATAAGTTGATCCCTGCCAAGGTTATTGCGAACTCGCTGAATCGAAAAGACAATCTGATTACCCTTGATAAGGGTAAGGTGGATGGTGTACACAAGGACATGGGTGTCGCTTGTGGTAATGGCATCGTGGGTGTCGTCTATATGGTATCCGACCATTATTGTGTGGTGATACCCGTCTTAAACGAGCACAGCAATATCAGTGTGATGATCAATAACCGTGGCTATTTTGGTTACCTGCATTGGCAGGGCGGACCTTCCGACATTGCTTATGTGGATGATATCCCGCGCCATGCGCGTTTTAAGATGACTGATGAGGTGGTTACCAGCGGCTACTCTTCTATCTTCCCTGCCGGAGTACGCGTGGGAAAGATTCTCCATGTGTTCAACTCCTCCGATGGCTTGTCTTATCGTGTACAGGTACGTCTGACTACCGATTTCGGTAATCTGCGTGATGTGTGTATCATCGATGACAGTAAGATGAAAGAGCGGGTAGAGATCATGCGGGCAGCACAAGACTCCATCAAACCAATAACACATTAAAACGGCGGTGTATGGCAACAGATATCCTTAAGAAAACCATCCTACTCATCGTATTCTGTTTGGTGCAGGTATTGGTGTGTAATCAGATTCATCTCTTCGGTTACGCTACACCGTTGATTTATGTCTATTTCGTCATACTCTTCCAGCGGAACTATCCCAAGTGGGCCATCCTTCTTTGGAGTTTTTCCCTGGGATTGCTGATCGACGTGTTCTCCAATATTCCCGGTGTGGCAGCTGGTGCAATGACCTTCCTGGCATTCCTGCAACCATATATTCTGAAGCCTTTTATCCCACGAGACAGCATAGATGATCTGAAACCATCATTCGCTAATCTGGGAATCATGAAATTCTCCGGATACACACTGATATGTGTGGTTATCTATTGCTTGACATTCTTCTCGTTGGAGGCTTTCAGTTTCTTCAACTGGCAACAGTGGTTGTCTAATATTGGTGCCAGTGCTGCTTTGACATTCCTCATAATCCTTATCATTGAAAATGTAAGATATCGACAATGAAGGGTGATTACGAACTGGATTACAGAAAGTATGTGATTGGTGGGGTGGCTGTGTTAATCATAGTCGTCTACCTGATTCGTCTGTTTACCCTTCAGATCCTTAGTGATGACTATAAGAAGAATGCCGACAGTAATGCCTTTTCCAAGAAGATAGAGTACCCCGCACGTGGTGTGATCACTGACCGAACGGGTAAGTTGTTGGTATATAACCAGCATGCCTACGATATCATGGTGATCATGAATGAGGAGAGTGGCAGACTCGATACGATGGAGTTCTGCAATACCCTCGGTATCACGAAGGAGGAGTTTATCTCCCGTATGAACGATATCAAAGACCGGAATAAGAATCCCGGATACTCCCGATATACGCAACAGCTCTTTATGAGTCAGGTTTCAGAGAATGATTTCAGGGTCTTTCAGGAGAAGATGTTCCGTTTCCCGGGGTTCTATGTACAGCGAAGAAGTCTGCGACAATATGTCTATCCCAATGCCGCCCACGTACTGGGTGATGTAGCAGAGGTGTCGAAGGGTGATATAGAGAACGATGATTATTACCAGCCGGGTGACTATATCGGTAAGCAAGGTATCGAGCGTTCTTACGAGAAAGAATTACGTGGTGAGAAGGGTGTACAGATCATGTTGCGTGATGCACGTGGAAGGATCAAGGGCCGTTATCACGATGGTGCTTTTGATACGAAGCCAAAGGCTGGCAAGGATCTTAAACTGAGTATCGATATTAAATTACAGGCATTAGGCGAACGACTGATGCAAGGCAAGATCGGTAGTATCGTTGCTATCGAACCATCTACTGGTGAGGTGCTCTGTATGGTTTCATCCCCAACCTACGATCCTCGTGTGATGATTGGAAGGAACCGCGGAAAGATGCACCGTGAATTGCAGAGGGATGTGTGGAAGCCTCTCCTGAACCGTTCTATCATGGGACAGTATCCGCCGGGATCTACCTTCAAGACTTCACAAGGACTGACCTTCATGTCAGAGGGTATCATCAGTCCAACAGGCACGGCCTATCCCTGTCATCGTGGATTCTATCACAGAGGATTGCATGTGGGTTGTCACGGACATGCCTCTCCACTGAGTCTGGTTCCTGCCATCAGTACATCCTGCAACGGCTATTTCTGTTGGGGACTCTATAATATGATGTCTAACCGTAAGAAATACAAGAATGTGCAGGCGGCCATGAATACCTGGCGTGACTATATGGTGAGCATGGGATTCGGATATAAGTTAGGTATTGACTTGCCGGGAGAGAAGCGCGGACTGATACCTAACGCACAGTTCTATGACAATGCCTACCACGGTTCGTGGAACGGACTGACGATCATCAGTATCTCTATCGGTCAGGGTGAGGTGAACCTCACGCCACTGCAGATAGCCAATCTGGGTGCTACCATTGCCAACAGGGGTTATTATATTACTCCTCATGTGGTGAAAGAGGTGAAGGGAGAACCGCTGAAGAAGGAATACACAGAGCGCCACTATACGAAAGCCGAGAAGTGGGCCTACGAGTATATCGTGAAGGGTATGCGTGCCTCTGTGCTGGGTGGTACCTGTAAACATGCGAATAGTCCATATTATGAGGTGTGTGGCAAGACAGGAACAGCTCAGAACAGAGGTCAAGACCACTCTGTCTTTATGGGTTTTGCTCCGATGAATGATCCGAAGATCGCCATTGCCGTATATGTGGAGAATGGTGGATTCGGTGCCGACTTCGGTGTGCCTATCGGTGCGATAATGATGGAGCAGTATATCCGTGGAGAACTCTCACCGTATTATGAAGGACTGGCAACAAAGTTCCAGAATAGAAGAATAGCATATGGAAAAGCAAACAGATAAACAACCGGGTGTTCTCCGATCGATGGATTGGTGGACCATAGCCATATATATCGCCCTGCTGGCTTTCGGCTGGGTGAGTGTCTGTGGTGCCAGTTATTCGTATGAGGACCCGAATATCTTCAGTCTGTCGACACGCTCTGGTATGCAGATCGTGTGGATTGGCACGTCGATATTCATCGGTTTTGTCTTGTTGATGCTCGACGACCGTTTCTACGACACCTTTGCCTACGTGCTCTATGCGTTGTTGCTCCTCCTGCTTTTCCTTACGATCTTCAATCCCCATGAGATAAAAGGTTCACGATCGTGGTTGGTGTTAGGACCGCTACGAATACAACCGGCTGAGTTTGCGAAGTTTGCCACAGCCTTAGCGGTCTCAAAACTGATGAGTACCTATGGCTTTAACATCCATAATCTCAAGCATTTCGCTACAGCGTGCGGCGTGGTGTTACTGCCTATGATGTTCATCGTGTTACAGAAAGAGACGGGTTCGGCACTCGTCTATCTGTCCTTCTTCCTGATGTTCTATCGTGAGGGTATGCCGGGTAGTATCCTTTTCACGGGTGTCGCCATGGTGATCTATTTCGTGGTGGGCATCCGTTTTGATGAGAACCTCCTGTTAGAAACTCCCACATCTGTAGGCCGCTTTGTCGTCTTGTTGCTTATTCAGGTATTCACGGCTTTCTTCGTCTTGTCGTATACCCACGATAAACGACAGTTTTGGCGATTGTTACTGATCCCTTTAGGTATTACCATCTTGGTATTCCTTTTCTCTTATTATGTAATTCCCTTCGATATCGTGTGGGTGCAGCTCACCTTGTTGGCTGTTACCGTAGGCTACCTGGTGTATATGGCCTTTAGCGCGCGCATACGTACCTATTTATATATAGCCCTGTTCACCATCGGTTCAGTGATCTTCTTCAACCTTGCCAGTTATGTTCTGGATGAAGTTCTCGAACCTCATCAGCGTGTGCGTATCAATGTGTTGTTAGGATTGGAAGATGATCTCTCGGGAGCCGGATATAATGTGCATCAGAGTGAGATAGCCATCGGTTCGGGCGGTATACGTGGAAAGGGTTTCCTCAATGGCACGCAGACAAAACTGAAGTATGTGCCTGAGCAGGATACCGACTTTATCTTCTGTACGGTAGGAGAGGAAGAGGGCTTCTTAGGATGTGCCGCCGTGTTGTTGCTGTTCTTGGCATTGATTATCCGACTGATTATCATGGCCGAGCGACAACCGTTTAAGTTCGGACGTATCTATGGCTATTGTGTGTTGAGTGTCTTCCTCTTCCATGTCTTCATCAACGTGGGCATGGTATTAGGACTGACACCTGTTATCGGTATCCCGTTGCCCTTCTTCAGTTATGGCGGTTCTTCCCTGTGGGGATTCACCTTCTTGTTGTTCATCTTCCTGCGTATTGATGCCGGAAGGAATATGATTCGTAATTAATGCTTGGGTGACAGTTTAAAACCGATATCGTTGATGCCTGGTAGAATCTCTCTCTTCATATCATGACGAATGGTGATATGTAGGGAGTCACCTCTTCGGAAATCTTTCTCTCGTAACAGGTAGTTGTATTGGTAATAGCTGATGCCCTTGCCGGTGCGCTCTCCCTTCGCATTTACCAGGTTATACGACAAGGTGTCACGGGTTACCCGTTTCCCGGGGTAGGTGTATTGTTCGATAATCAGGAATACGCTCTTAAAGGGATATGACTCACTGATACGCATACTGATATACTCCCGGTATTTCCCGGGCTCTTTTAGTGGAGGGATATCGTATACCAGTGTGTCGTTCTTCTCCCACCCATATAGTGGAGTATGGTTAAAATGATAGTAGGTCACATCCTCACATGCCACCATCATGACTGTCATTATTACGACAGTCATGAGCAGGATATGTTCTCGCAATCTTTTACTCATCCGTGGGAATACTATTCTTTAGCGTCTCTTTTCTTGGGGGTTCCCGTTTTGTCATGACGGTTGTGTGGTCCACCTTTCTGTCGTGGAGACTCTTGTGACTCTGGCTGTGGGGCAGAAGCCTGTTGTGCTCCTCTGTTCTGTGGTTTGTTACCCTTCTTCTTTTTCTTTTTATTCTTGCTCTTGTCGAAACGCGTGATACTCTCGCCTGCCAACAGGTCGATAGGATGATCAGCTTGTCTCTCGGTGTTGTTATCTGTCAATGAGAGTGGTTTCTCTCCTCGGCGGTTCATCTCTATGATTTCATTAGCCCTGCTGATACTAATTGTTTCAACATTAGCTGCGATATTCTTATCAGAGGAGTAGGAGACAAGTCCTGCCAGAACATCACTCTTCAGGAAATAGAAGTCCTGATCTTTTGTCTGCAGGATGATATCCCTTGATGGCAGAGCCTTTCCTGCCTCTATGTAATTGTCCACCTCATAGTTCAGGCAGCATTTCAGTTTGGCACACATACCGGCCAACTTCTGGGGATTGAGGGAGATATCCTGATAGCGGGCTACATTAGTACTCACACTCACGAAATTCTTCATCCATGTGGCACAGCACAACTCTCTGCCACAAGGACCGGTGCCACCGATACGACCGGCTTCCTGGCGCGCTCCGATCTGCTTCATCTCGATACGTACATGGAAGGCAGCTGCCAGATCCTTGATCAACTGTCGGAAGTCGACACGCTCATCTGCAATGTAATAGAAGATGGCCTTGTTACCGTCACCCTGATACTCCACATCACCAATTTTCATCTCCAACCCGAGATCCTTGGCTATCTGTCTGCTACGGATCATCGTGCTGTGCTCCTTTGCTTTCGACTCGTAGTATTTATCCATATCTGCCTTACGGGCGATGCGATAGATGCGTTTGATATCATCAGCCGACTTCAGATTGGCCTTCTTGATCTGCAGTTTTACCAGACTGCCGGTGAGTGTCACCACACCGATGTCATGACCCGGACTGGCTTCCACGGCTACGATATCACCTTTCTTCAGTTCCAGGTTATTGACGTTGTGGTAATAACCTTTGCGGGTGTTCTTAAACTGCACCTCTACCAGGTCGGTCAGGTCGGTGTTTCCGGGGATGTCCTCCAACCAGTCGTAGGTATTCAACTGCTTGTCTTGCCGTCCACAGGCTTTGTTGGAGAGACCTCTGTCACATCCCGTACTTATCTTATATTGTAAGTTCTTATAATCCATAAAGTTATTTATATAGTGATCTACAGGTATCCTGTAGTGTTATTTCTGTATCAATAGTACAATCATTTTCAGAGCAATGTCGAAGAAGACAATCTTCCCGTTGGCATTCTGTCCGATATCTCGTATCGCCTTAGAGAACAACTCACTGATTTCGATGACATTCGCCTCATTGATAAACCGGGCGAAGTTCTTGGCAAACTGTTCCTCCTCTTCTGTCATGTAGTTCAGATCGGCAATGCGGAAGTTATACATGAAGTTCTCTCTGATCAGATGCAGGAAGTAGGTGAGCATGCCTTTCTGTCGCTCCCTTCCGTAATTGGCAACCGTCTCACTCCAGTTTTTTAACTCTTTGATATTCCGCTGGTATGCCAGTCGCATCAGCATGATGAACATGTCGAGGAATAAGCGGTTCTCATTATCGGCATTCAGTTCTTCAAGTGCTTTCTGCCAACTGCCGTTCGCGATGCGTGCGATACGATGGGCGGTCTCTTCATTGATGCCCCTCTTCTCTGTCAGTGCTCTCTCAATAGCTGCCGTTTCAATGCCCTTGATATCTATTCGCTGCGTTCTGCTGAGGATTGTCTCCAGTAGTTGTTCGGGCGCTTCACATACCATGATGAAGACTGTTTGCTGTGGCGGCTCCTCGATAATCTTTAGCAGTTTGTTGGCACATTCCGCATTCATACGCTCAGGCAACCAGATAATACTCACCTTATACTGTCCCTGACTGGCCTTGAGCGATAGTTTGCGAATCAGACTGTCGCTTTCTCCCACACCGATGATAGCTTGCTGATTGGCGGCATTCATCTGCTCCAACCACTGATCCATGGTGAAGTACATGCTCTGGTTGACCATGGCATTCCACTGATCAGAGAAGTCATCGCTCGTCATCTTATGTTCTGCACCCGTTCCTGCTGGTCGGATAACAGGGTAGGAGAAGTGGAGATCGGGATGCTGCCACGTGCGCAGCATTGCCTCGGCATTTGCCGATGTGGCATCCTTGGTCAGGAGATAGGCGGCAAACGACATAGCTAATGCCATCTTACCACACCCTTTTGGTCCGCAGAACAACAGGGCATGCGGCAATCGCTGTTCGTCAACCATTTGTATCAAACGATTGCGAACATCCTCTTGACCGATCACACCTTCAAAACCCATTTCTCGCTTTTTACCAAATATTCTGCAAAGATACGAAAAGTCAAGTGAAATGCCAAAAGAAAACATATTTTCTTTTGGCATTTCACCTTAAGGACCTTAAGGACCTTAAGGACTTTAAAGACTTTAAAGACCTTAATCCTCATCACCACTCATTCACCTCGCTCTTCCGATACAGGTGCTTGGCATATTGCCATCCGTAATGCTGGTAGATATCCGTCATGTGGCGTGAGCGCTCTATAAACTGCTCGAAGTTCTTCTTTTCTGGCTGCATCCACTGTACCTCGCAGAGGGCACCCATACGTGGCAATACCTGATATTCCACCACCTCATCACATGTGATATACTCCGTCCATAAGTTGGCCTGCACACCTAAGATATGACTCTTTGCCTCATCGCTCATCCCTGCTGGTATAGGTTCGAAACTGTAGGTCTTGTCGATGGGTAATGTACCGCCAATCAACTGCGGTTCACGGAAACGACGGTTCATCTCTACCTGATAGTAGTCGAAATAGAAATGACTGGTGGGAGCCATCACCACATCATGTCCTTTGGCAGAGGCATCTATGCCGCCTTCCACACCGCGCCAACTCATGATCATGGCCGATGGACGAACGTCACCCTCCAGTATCTCATCCCATCCGAGAATCCTTTTGCCCTTGGAGGCCAAATAGTCCTCCACTACGGATGTGAAATATCCCTGTAACTTAGCTTCTGCGGGATACTTGGCATCAGCTTTCAGTCCTTGTTTGCGAATCATCTCCTGACATTTCGCACACTGCTGCCAACGGGTGCGGGGAGCCTCGTCACCACCGATATGAACAATCTCCGAGGGGAAGATCTCACAGATCTCATCCAACACTCCCTTCACGAAGTCATATACCTTGGGATTGCCGGCGCAGAGGATATCGTCAAAGACACCCCACAACGGACATACCTCATACGGACCACCCGTGCATCCCAACTCTGGGTAGGCATGCAGGGCAGCAAGCATATGACCGGGCATGTCGATCTCGGGTATTACCTTGATATATCGCTCAGCGGCATATCTCACGATCTCTTTAGCCTCTTCCTGAGTGAAGTAACCGCCATAGGGCGTATAGTCGAACAACTCCGTGTTTCTGCCCACTACAGTCCGCTGTCGTATGGATCCTTTCTTCGTCAGTTCAGGATACTTCTTAATCTCTATGCGCCAGCCCTGGTCGTCGGTAATATGCCAATGGAAGGTGTTCATGTTATGCAACACCATCATGTCGATATACTGCTTGACAAAACGGAGGGGGAAGAAATGACGACTCACATCGAGGTGCATACCGCGGTAGGCAAAGCGGGGAGCGTCATCGATCACCACGGCAGGGATCTCAATCATCTGTGCCTTTTTCATCACGGGCAGCGCCTTCCTAAGTGTCTGTATGCCGTAGAACACACCGGCAGGGGTAGAGCCTTCTATCAGGATCTTCTTGTTGTTGACCGTCAGTCGGTAACCTTCCTTATTGCTGATCTTCTCATTCAGACAGAGAAGGATGGTGGCTTTCTTGTTGACTGCCTGATTATTCAACGTGATGCCGGTCTGCTCCTTCACATACTCTGATAAGAACCGCACATTGCGCAACATATTCTCGTCGTTTTCCTTACAACCCACCGTAACCCCATCTTGCAGTATAAAAACCTTACCGTCAGTTGTTTGTATCTTATCGGGTAGGGGCACGATGTTGAAGTTGGCACGGTTGTCAGCAAAGGTGTAGACACTGACCATACACAGTAATAACAGGATCTTTATTTGTCTCATATTCATGGTATATTGAAGTGTTATACGAATTGATATCGCAAAATTACAACTTTTTTTGTTTATCACCAACACCTCACCCTTTTTATTTGTCAGAATGATAAACGAATGATATGGATATTAAAAAAACTCTAATAATTTGATGGAACAACGAAAAAACCACTATCTTTGCGTGAGAAATTAAGCCGACCCTTTGATGGGTCGAGCTTACAATAATTAAAGAGCGACGAGTAGGAGCGGTTGCATCCTCCCCATATAGGGGGAAAGGCTACGGGTAGGCGAGCGACAGCACGGGAATGGCCTTGGAGGGGGTGGATGCTTCTTTGCTTCTTTCTTCGCGCCGAAGAAAGAATGAAGTATAAAGGAATAAATAAGACTCTATGGATGATCTTACTATGGATCATCCTTCCCCTCAACGTCATGGCACATCAGCAAGATGGACTGTGGCAGGCAGGTGCGGTTTTGTCTGAACAAACCATCCAGACGATGGGTGTCTCCAACTGTTTTACGGCAGAGCCTATCCCAGATGATGTCTTCTCCCGGATGCAGGGAAAGAGTTGGAAAAATGGCTGTCCGCTGAAGCGTAGTGACTACCATTACCTGAAGATCCTCCACCGTAATGCAGAGGGGAAGAGTCAGATGGGGGAGATGATCTGCAACAAAGCCATTGCCAAGAAGTTGTTGAAGATCTTCCGACAGTTGTTTGATGCCGACTACCGCATCGAGCGGATGGTGCTTATCGATCATTACGATGCTGATGATGAGCGATCGATGATGGCCAACAACACCACGTGCTTCAACTACCGGGTGGTGAAAGGCTCCTCTAAGTTGTCGGCACACGCCAGGGGAGTGGCCATCGATATTAATCCTTTGTACAACCCTTACGTCAAAAAGGGTAGGCAAGGCACGGTGATCCAGCCGAAGGGTGGCAAGAAGTACGCCTATCACCGTGACCGTCGTCGTGACATCCCCTATAAGATCGATCGTAATGACTTGGCATACAAGTTGTTTACGGCGCAGGGCTTTAAGTGGGGAGGCAACTGGAATAGTTTAAAAGATTTTCAACATTTTGAATATAATATAGATAAGTAATGATTTTTTTAAACACAGAAAAACAGAGATTTCATTAACGCTGTAACTCCGTACCTCTGTGTTGATAATAATTAAAAAAATAGAATATGAAAAAAATGATGATGATGATGTTCCTGTCGGTAGTGCTGACGGGGACAGTATATGCACAGAAGACCACCACGTTCCTTGATGAGATGAAGAAATTCGTGGAGCAGGTAGAAGCTAAAGACAGTATCAAAGCCAGTGAGGTGCCGGCACTCGATGCGAAATACAATGATTTCCGCACCCGTTATAAGAACGAGTATCGTGATAAGATGACCAATCAGGAGTTGAGTCAGTATTCCGAATACCGCACCCGCTATCAGAAGAAACTCTTCCGCAACAAGTCGCAGAAGGTGATCGACGAGATCGACAGCGTGGGTAACAGCATGTCGAAAGGCATTGAGCGCGGAGCCTCTAAGGTGGGTGGCTTCATCAAAGGACTCTTTAAGAAGAAGTAATGGCGGATAGTGAGGAGATGACTTTCTGGGAGCACCTCGATGTGTTCCGCTCAAGTATCATTAAGATGCTGGTGGCTACCGTGGCTGCCGGCATTATTGCCTTTCTCCTCAAAGAACCGCTCTTCCGTATCGTGCTCGCCCCGCAAGACAGCAACTTCTTTCTTTGGCAGTGGGTAGGGGTGGAGCCCTTCAAGATACAACTGATCAATACCGGATTGGCAGAGCAGTTTCTCATTCACATGAAGGTGGCGCTGGTGACAGGACTCATCGTTGCCTCCCCCTATGTGTTGTATATACTCTTCAGTTTTGTGTCGCCCGCCCTCTACGAGAATGAGCGCCGTTACTCCGTGCGCATCACCCTCTCTGCCTACCTGATGTTCCTGTTGGGCGTGGCGGTCAACTACTTCTTAGTATTCCCCCTCACCGTGAGGTTTTTAGGAACCTACCAGGTGAACAATAGCGTGGAGAACATGCTGACGATCAGTAGTTATGTGGATACCCTGCTGATGCTCAGTCTGATGATGGGCGTAGTCTTCGAGTTACCGGTATTGTCATGGCTATTGGCGAAGTTCGGACTGCTGCGCCGTGAGTGGATGGTCAGTTACCGTAAGCATGCCTTCGTGGCAATCCTCATCGTAGCAGCGGTCATCACTCCTACCTCGGATATCTTCACCCTGCTCATCGTATCCCTGCCCATCTGGCTGCTCTACGAGTGCAGCATCTTCATCGTTGGCAGGGTGCAGAAGAAAAACGAATAAAAACAATATACTATGCGAAAGATAAAGAATCCTTGGATATCACGCGAAGGCTACAACTGCTTCGGTTGTTGTCCTGATAATCCCCTCGGACTCCACATGGTGTTCTTCGAGGATGGAGATGATATCGTAAGTTATTGGAAACCGAGTGAGCGATACCAGGGTTGGGTGAACGTGCTGCATGGCGGCATCATCGCCTCTCTCATCGACGAACTGGCCGGATGGGTGGTGTTCCGCAAACTGCAGACCACCGGTGTCACCTCTTCACTCAACGTGCGTTATAAAAAGGCTATCTCCACCTTAGAGCCGGAGTTGACCATCCGTGGAAGGATTACCGAGCAGCGTCGTAACCTCGTGACCATTACCGTAGAACTGTCGAATGCAAATGGCGAACTATGTGTCACTGGCGAGGTTGTTTATTTCATCGTATCATCGGACAAAGCGAAAGAATTGGGGTTCACAGAATGCGAACTCGAAGGTGATGAACTGTTATCGTTTTGATTTTTTAATTGTACTAATTTAATATCCACAGATTGAAAACAATCCGTTATGATAAGTTATTTGTCTGAGCAACAGTTATGGAACCAGATCCGTGAAGGTAATAATGAGGCAGTTGAAAGACTTTTCGACTTATATGCAGACTCTTTATTTGCTTATGGAGTGAAATTCACCTCAGACAAAGAGTTTGTTAAAGATGCCGTGCAGAATCTGTTTCTTCGACTGATGATAAGTCATGAACATCTTTCTGAGGTATCTAACGTTAAGTCGTATATGATTAAGTCTTTAAGGAGAGAGTTATTGAAGAATAGCAAACAGGGGTATGCGATTTCATTTGATAACGATAATATACTAAAGAATAAGGTGGAATCCTATGCATCAGAAAATCTTTCCGTAGATGATATGGATGATGAGGCGATACGCATCAGAAGGATACTTTCAGAGGAGCTTCTTAAACTACCGCCAAGGCAGAAGGAAGCTCTATATCTCAGATATGTGCAACAGATACCCTTGGCTGAGATAGCTCATATTTTAGATATGAATTATCAAAGTGTCAGGAATCTTATTTATCGTGCCTTTACTAAATTGCGGAAAAATATTGATCAGGACAAATTCACAAAATCATACGTTATTATTCTATTAACACAGGTTCTTAGTGATATGTAAATAATCTGGCCAATGACTATTGATCATTAGCCAGACATAAAAAAGTAATATAACTGCTAACTATCTGTTTACTTGTTCTAACGTACGCGTTTTCCAGTCATCTTTAATATAACTATTGGGGAATGTCGTCTTATTTATAATTTCACCTCCACGTAAGTGAATCCATGTATCGAAGGTACGTTGCCCTTCTTTTAAGAGAATGACACGTCCTCCGTTGCGTAGATGGTTGTATTCCGTATTTCCACCTGTAAAACGTCCATATCCAAGTAGGATTCCATGGTGCATCACAGTGTAGTCATTGTCA
>Ga0256405_10005182_pt1 | contig 23053 bp, 33 predicted proteins | sample RumenRJG_02DNA_FD_189096 | JGI IMG/M metagenome (GOLD analysis project Ga0256405, IMG submission 189096) | Bovine rumen microbial communities from Lethbridge, Alberta, Canada - RJG_02 | ecosystem: Host-associated > Mammals > Digestive system > Stomach > Rumen | place: Canada: Alberta... | reverse complement strand
TATTACTTCTGTTGCTATTAACGAAAATAAGTCTTACATAATAACTCATAAATGATATGAAACAAGCATTATTAACAGTAAGTATTTTGTGTGTAATGATAATCTGTTTTGTTGCAGGTTGTCAATATAAACAACATGATTTTATGCAGCATATTAGAGTTGAAGCTGCTTGTTTGCGTTTTATCATGTATCTTGATAGTCTTGAAGAACAAAATTTAGATACTGGTAGGTGGGATTATCTTTATGATGAAGGTTATGGAGATAAACGTGAAGAATTAGACCAATATTTTAAATATTAATATTATGGATTATTGGTTGGGTTACGAAGATGGAGATGTTGTTTTGAAAACTGATACTGAAGAAGCCTGGAGTAATAAAATAGTTATGACAGGTATTACTGATTTTCAATTTGACAACAATTTTCTCATTATAGGTAATAGTCAAGTTACTAAATTTCTAAGATTTGGTGATTTGACTATTGATAAAAGAGTTTCTGAAAATTTAAAACGTAAGGAAAATGAAGGTTAAAAAACTAAGTAATGGTGATTGTTACAATCTTATTCAATTCAAAGGTTTTAAAGCCATTGAAATGACAAGACTTGCTGCATTTGCTATTGGTTTTGGTATGATAGAAGATGATGCAAATTATATTTGTTTAGATTGCCATACCAATCAAAATATTACTGGAAATATTATTTATGTTCCAGTTCTTAATGATACTATGTCTTATGATGAATTTTGTAGTTGGGTTAATACTGCAATTCATTATACGGAAGATGGTGAAATTGAATATCTTAATGCTAAACGAACTATTGAAAAGTTAGACTTATTCGATAAGAGTCGTAAAAACAAATTGCATAGTCAATTCACTTTCATAGAATAAACGAGAATACCGATTTTTTGCCTTGTGTGGCGTTTTTGCCATACAAATGAACACTTCATAAGCCGAATAATTTTAAACGCTCACAGGGCAAATTTCGGTATATTTCATAACAGATAATATAACTTAAAGACTAACAATATGAATTATATTAAAAGTACTGAAAAAGTTTGTGAGAATGATATTATTCTTACTCATAAGTTTCGTGGTGACGAAGACCGTCTTGCTATTGTTAATAGTGTAGATGAAGAAAATCAACTTATTTGTTGTACTCTTATTGAAAGCACAAAAGTTGTATATTCTAAAGTATTTAAATGTACTTTAGTTAAACACGCAACTGAAGCTGAAGCAAAAAAATATGTTGAACTTGTTAATCGTATTGCAAAAGCAAATCATGATAAATATACAAATCTTGAATATATTCGTGATAATATAGATTTCAAAAATACCATAAATAAAATATCTGTTGAATTTCTTGCTGAACGTGCAAGAATTGATAGAAAAGATATTAAGTATTGGGAACATCTTCACGAAGGTATTAAACTTGCAGTTGTATATACAAATCCTATGATGTATAAATGTATGCTTATTTGGGGATTTGATTATGATGATGCAGAAATTGACGATTTAATGACAATTCACTCATTGTTTAACTAGTTAAATATATTTTTATTATGACAGCAATTTTAGTTTTATGTGTGCTTACTTTTGTAATTGCACTTGTGTGTTTAGTTTTTGTTTATGATGCTTATAAACAATTAAGCATTTGTCAAGAACTTATAGAAAGTCTTCATGATGATTTGGTAAGTCTTGACGAATTTTGTACTAAAATGTTTTCTACTACTATTGAAGTAGTTAAACATACTGCTAATTCTTTAAAGACTATTGCTGATGCTCTTAATGAAATTAACAAAAAGAGTGTTCGTTCTAAAGTTGTTAAAAAAGAACAAAGTCAAAAGTAAACCCAACCCCGTAGAAGGAATGATGATAGAAGGCTTTCTCATCATCTCTCTTCTACGGGGGATAATCTAAAAACAATTATGTTGGAACTTATAACACTATTAATAACATTGCTGACAATATTAGTAGTGTGGACGTTGGTAACGTTCAAAAAGATGTCAGAGAGAGTAGCAATGATATGCTCAATAGTTGCAGTGTTTATATACACTATTGTAGCATTTTTATAAATAATAAATTAACGTAAAATATTATGGGAAAGTATGATGAAGTTAATGTTGTTAGAGTTTTAAACGAAAACCCTGACATTCGTGTTTCTAATAAAGTAGTTGAAATTAAGAAAGATGCTACAAATATTGGAAATAGTACACATGGTAAGATTGATTTTCTTACTAAGTATTGTGGATATAGTTTAGCGATTGTTAATAATATCGGTAAACAAAAAGTCGCTAAAGCAACTAAACTTGATAAGAAAAAAGAGTTTGAACGCAACAAGCGTGTTGCTAAAGAACAAACTCTTAAAAACAAAAGTTCTAAACATAATCGTGATGGGAAATGAGAGAAGCACCAAAGCTTTTCTTCAATCCTAATATTTGGCACAAGAAGAAAAGTGAACAAAATAAAATTGTTGCCAAAGATGTTGAAGGCTTAATGTGTATAAATGAATATGGTGAATATGCTGTTTTAATTGATAATAAATTATATGATTTAACTGATGAATCGTATGATACTAAAAATCGAAAAATAGTATATGCTAAATTTCTTGATAAATATAATCATAGAATTAAAATTATAAGAGATTATAATCGTATAAGACTTGATTCTAGATTTTATGTTCCTTTTACTGCTGGTTTGCGTGTTAAAGGTCATATAGTTATTAGAAATTTTATCACATATTTTAATTTAAAACGTGTTTATCAGTTTTATTCTGATTATGAAAATGTTAATAGAGATAACTTTATTAAATATAATGAAAGGATAAAACATAAAGAGATAATATTGAGTAACGATGAAATTAAAATATTTAGGTAATAGTAAAACTTCTATCTTTACTGACGACCAACAAGAAGCCATTAATGGTATATTACAATTTCTTGCTGAAGACTTTAAAGATGGAAGTTTTATTGTTAGTCTTTGTGGACCAGGGGGAGTTGGTAAAACTTTTTGTATAGATTATATTATACATAATAGTGTTTATACTCCCTCTGTTATTATGTGTGCTGCTCCAACACATAAAGCGTGTAGAAATCTTTCTAATGCTATTAGAGGTAGAAAAGTGATAACTATTCAATCTTTATTTGGTTTTAGATTAGATTGTAATATTGAAGATTTTGACCCAAATAATCCTTATTTTAGTCCTATAAGTAATCCAAAACTTACTAATTTATATAAGGTTTTGATTATAGATGAAAGTTCTATGTTGAATCAAAAACTTGTTAATTATATAGTTAATTATTGTAGGAAATTAAAGATTAAGGTTATATTTGTTGGTGATGATTTTCAATTAGCTGCTCCTAAAGATAATAAAATATCTTCTTTTAGTAAATCAAGCAAAATATTTAAACTAAATCAAATCGTTAGACAATCTGAAAATAATCCAATTCGTGATGTTTTAGATATTATGCGAAATGATATAGAACATAAGACTTTTGATTTTCTTAATTATGTAAATAAGAAAAAAGAAGATGTAAATCCTCTTAATAATACAGGTTGGCATTTTATTGATATGAATACTGCTGCTAATTTAATTAAATTTAAATTTAGTGGCGAAGAATTTCAAGAAGATGTTAGTATGTATAAAATAGTGTCTTATAAAAATATAAGAGTTACTAGTTGGAATAATTTTGTTAGAAAATGTATAATTCCTAATTCTGCAAAAAGTATTCTAACTAAAGATGATTTACTTATGTCTTATTCTACTATTGTTGATGATTTTAATTCGATTGTTTTTGCAAATAGTGAAGAATATATTGTACATGATATTGTTGATACCGTTGATTCTATATATAATTTTAAAGGATTTTTGGTAAGATTTCAACAAGTTTATGGTGGTGATATAACTCCTCCTATTTTTGTAATTAATCATGTTGATAATTATACTTGGCAATATTATTGTAAAGTTGTATCTGATATGATTGAAGAAGCAAAACGTGCTAATAATCATACAAGAAGTGGTCTTTGGAAAAAATATTTTGAATTTAAAAAGAGATATTTGTCTTTAGTTCCTATTATTGATATTACTGGTAAAATAATATCTGATAGAGATTTGGATTATGGTTTTGCTATATCTGCACATAAATCACAAGGTAGTACTTATGGTACTGTTTTTGTTGATTTAAAAGATATGATATATGATAGAAATAATCATCCTTTTACTAATAGAGATGATGTTCTTAGACGTATTTATGTTGCTTGTAGTAGACCTAGTAAAGAATTATATTTAATTTGGTAAAAACATGAAAAAGTTTTTAATATTAATATTGCCTCTTTGTGTGATATTGTTTATACTTATGTGGATTTCTTGGGGACTTGAAAAAACACTTATATTTTTTATCGTATTGTTGTTTATTATTATTATGATAATATTGTGGATGATGTTTGTAGATAAACATATAAAAGATTAAGTTATGGCACATTATAAAATGATTTTAAAAAAGAAAAGTGGAAACGTTAATGCAGGATTTGTTGAACGTGTAGAATATGGTGGTTATGCTTATGGCATTATTACAGATGAAGAAGGTAAAGAATTAGGTAGTCATTGTTCAACTACATTGGATTGGCTTGAACATGATTTACTAAGACACGTACCATTTAATAAAGATATTGATACATACGAGAAAAATTGGTGATTATGGATTATAAAGAAAAATATGAACAAGGTCTTGAATGTATTCAAGAAATTCTAAGTAGTGGACAAGAGAAAATAAAAATGACTCTTCTAAAAGAAAGATTGCAACCTTTTTTCCCCGAACTCCAAGAGAGCGAGGATGAGAGGATAAGGAAAGTATTGATTGATTATTTCAATAGATACAAAGAACAAGAAGAATGTGGCGTTAAGACATTCTACGAAATACCAACAGATAATATTCTTGCTTGGCTTGAAAAGCAAGGCGAAAAGAAAGTTCCTTTTGTTGATTTCAAAGCAAAAGATTGCTATGTTAGTAAAGTGGATGGTAAAATTCATGATATGACATATGATGCTGCTGACAAAGTTAAACCAAAGTTCAAGGTTGCTGAATATGTTTATATTTTAGATTATTGTAGTGGTAGAGTTATAGTTGCTAAACATGATTTAGTAGAACCTATTTCAGAACTTTTTGAACAATTAGGTCTTAAAGAAAATCAATGTCATTATATGGTTAGTGATAATATTTTATCTATTGAATATATTAACTTTTAAAAAATTTGTTATATGGAAAAGAAATTATTTAGTGAATTAACTGAACAAGAATTAGCTGCTTTAACTGCTAAAGATATTGAATATTATAAAAATCTTATGTTGGCACAAAAAGGAATACAAATTCCTATTAAGCCGATTAAGAAAACTTATGATGTTGAAAAACCAGATATACTTGTTTATGAAGTAAGTATTCCTAGTTATATAGCTTTTGCTAATATTGAAGATGCTAAAACTTTAATTAATTGCATTAAAACTTTAAAAAGTAGAGGTACTTGTGATTATGATTCCGGATGCGGTTATGATAATAAATACTTTAAGAAAGGTATTAATCTAGACTATAATGGTGATGAAGGCGAAATTTATATTAAAAGCCGTAAAGCTTATAGTTCTGAAAAATATGAGCAACTTAAAGAATCTTTGATAAAAAAGAATAAAGAAGAAGAGAAGTATCAAGATGAATTAGCCGCATATAATACATTGTTAGATAAAGCTAAAGCTGTTTGTTCTGTTGTAGATATTGCTATTAGAAACGCTAAAGAAAATATTGAAAGAAAAATTACACTTTGTGATATTTTCTATTCTAAATATTATCCTCTTACGGAAGATATAGATACTGCAATGCAATATTTTAAACTTGCTTATAATGTTACAGATGAACAAGAAGAATATATCAGAGATAACAATGGAAAAACTACCATTGAATAAGTTTGCGCATAAACATCGTGGTAAAACTATTGTTTGTTATGCTATGGGTAAAGAATTTTACGGTAAAATTTGGGGTTATGGTATTCATAACGAAGCATTTCCTTTAGATTTTATATTAGTAAAAGTTCCTAACCATATTGTTGGTTTTGTTTCTCCTAGTTGTCAAGACCCAGTATTTGTTCTTCCTAAAAAATCTACTTATAGATATTTTTGGATAACTTATGATGAACAAACTAAATTCAAAATAATGAAGAAGATGGTATGATTAATTGTACTGCTTATGACGTTGAATGTCTTCCTAATTTCTTTAGTATAACATTTGTTTCATTAAATGATTATTTAAATGTTTTTAAAGATTGTAGAGATTCTAATGATAAAGCAATACCTTTAGTTCAAAAATTATCTGTTGCAGAAATTAAGGATAGGTTGGGTAAAGTTAAATATTGGCAATTTTATATTACTGATACTGACGATACTCAACTTATTCCTTTAATTGGATTTATAAATAATTTGAGAATTAGGAAAGAAGATAACGTAATTATTCGTAACGATTTATATGGTTTTAATAGTAAATCTTATGATAAATTAATGGTTGCTGGATTACTAAGTTTCTTTGAAAGATATGATAATTCTGAAAGATTATGTAAACAACTTTATGAACTTAGTAAAAAGATTATATCTAATCAAGATGATAAGAATTTTCTTAAAAACGATTTTCAATTACAAGCATTAAGAAAATATCCTTTACCTTATACTGATGTTGATATTATGAGAATATTTGCATTAAATAAGGTAAGTGTAATTGAAGATAAAGACGGAGTTAGACATCCCGTAGGAAAGAGTTTGAAACAAACTTCTATCAATATACAATGGTATAATCTTCTTGAATATAATCAACCTGATATTTGTGATAAAGATATACATTATTATCATGCCAATGATTTATATCGTGGTATGACTGCTCAACAATTAAACAAACTTATATCAGTTTTTGATAGATATGTTCTTTCTGAATATATTCCTAATATGATGGTTTATAATAAGAATGATGTATTTATAGTTTGTGAAATTGTTAGACTTAATCCAGATGAAGTTAAATCTAGATATACTATATCTCATGCTTATAATGTTGATGTTCTTAGTTCCAGTAGAAGTAGTATTGCCGATACACTATTTGAAAAGTTTTATACTAAATTTAGTGGTGTAAATCCTAGAGATTGGAAAGGCAAACAAACTGTTAGAACTATTATGAGTTTTAATAAAGTTATATTTCCAAATATAGAATTTAAAACTAAAGAACTACAACAAGCACTTGCCGAAATGAAACAAGTTAAAATTACAAAAGTAGGCAAAGATGCATTTACTAAAGATGTTAGAATTGGTGATTTAACTTATACTATTGCTACAGGAGGTTTACATACTCAAGATATTCCAATGGAGATTTGGAGTACAACAGAGTTTCTAAACAATTCCTCTCCTACGGGCGGAGATAACGATAGAAAATATACTATTTATCACGTTGATGTTGCTAGTTTTTATCCTCGTATTATGGCTGAATATATGGTTGCTCCTGAACATCTTAATGCTAAAGCTTTTGCTGCTATGGTTCGTTTTATGATGGATAGGCGTGTATATGTTAAACATAATGATGAAGAAATTATTGATGGAATTGTCAGAGAGGTATATGCTCTAGTACTTAAAATTGTCATAAATAGTATATATGGTAAATTTAGTTATGAGTTTGGTGATACTTATGATAGACTTGCTACATTGAAAGTAACGATAAATGGACAATTAATGCTAATTATGTTATGTGAAGCACTTGAACTTGCAGGTATTCGTGTTCTTAGTGGTAATACAGATGGTATTATGATTAAAGTATATGAAGATTTGGAAGATACTGCTAAACAAATTATAGATGATTGGCAGAAAAAGACTAAAATGTTGTCTGATGTTGATGTTCTTGATTGTCTTATTGAACGAGATATAAATAATTATATTGCTGTATTTCGTGTTGATAAGAAAGGTAAGAAATCACTTAAAAAAGAATATAAAGGAGATTATGACCCTCTTCAATATGCTAATGATTTGAAAAGAGGTTATAATATGCCTATCGTTGCTAAAGCCGTAGAAGAGTTCTTTCTTAATAAAGTTCCTATTATGGAAACATTACAAAATTGTACCAATATTCTTGATTTTTGTTTAACTCAAAATGTTGGTAAACAATTTAATGTTCATGTTGTAAGAATGAATAATGGTGTTCTTGAAGATAAAGAATATCAAAGATATGTTCGTTTTTATATTTCTAATAAAGGACATACTTTATGGAAAGTTCATAAAGATACTAAACAAAGAGCACAATTGTCTGCTGGTAATAGTGTTACAATAATTAATGAATTAGATGATGTTGATATAAGTTTAAGAGATATTAATTATAGATTTTATTATGAAGAATGTATGAAAATGATTAATCCTATTAAACTTGCAATTGTTCCTAAAGGTAAAGGTAAAACTCAAATTAAGAAACATTACGGACAATTTAAAAATTTATTTGATGGAATTTAATGTAGAAGAATTTAATAATTCCATAATAAATACTTGGGGTAATACGACTTATAAAGGTAAAGCTATTATTAAAGCTACTGATAAGTTGGATTACCCCAATATTATATCTTCTGTTATTAAGAAAATGAAAACAAAAAAGGATAATCTTAGAGTTTTAATTCTAAGTGATACTTATCCTGAAAGAGTTGCTGTTTTAGATAGACTTAAAGAAGATGATATTTATGGAACTTATCACTGTGTGTTGCTAACTTTAGATTATTTTAATGCTAAGTTTTATGTTAATTATGATTTAACGGTTATAGTTGATATTAGTGGTTGGAGTGAAAAAGTTAATGATGGCTTTCTTGCTTCTACTTTTAAACTTGGTTTTATATTTAAATCTTTGACTGCTAAGAACTATGAAGAAATTAATAAAAATATTCCTATAATTGATTATAGTCTTAATAGTTCAGATTTATATAATCTAAGATTAACACACCCCGTAGAAGAGGAATGGATTGGTGTACAATTTAATAATGCCAAAGCTGCCGATGATTATGCAAAATATTGTGATTATATTGCTGCAACTCTTAATATATTTACAAGTTTTGATAACATTGAACTAGCCCGTAAAGGAAGTATGGATAAATCATCAGAGCAAATTCTAAATGAAATTGCTGCTTATAATGGTTGGTCTGCAAATATGGATACTAATCTACCTTTTAATAAAGATATAGATAATTTCTTTAATCCAGTTGCCCTTCGTGAACGTGCTAGTACTTGCTACGAAATAATTAGAAAAAGACAACTTATGCTTACTGACGCAGATAGTAAACTTGATATTATTTGTGATATTGTTGGTCAGCATAGAGATAAAAATATTCTAATTATTTCTAAACGTGGTGAATATGCTGCTAAAGTTACTGAAGCAATAAACTTTAAATTTGGTTATATTTGTGGTGATTATCATGATAAGATTGAACCTCGTTCTCTAGTTGATGATAGTGGTAAACCTATTCTTGTTAAAGATAAAAAATCTCCTAATTATGGTAAGCCGAGAATAGTAAAATCACAATACATTTCAAGCACGAATGAGCGACTTTTTAATGCGGGTAAGTTAAATGTATTATCGATTAAAAACGCTTCGTCAGAGGCTCTTAAAATAAGCGTGGACGTTATTATTTTGACCTCTCCTTTGTGCGAAACAATTCAACAAATTAAGTATAGATTCGCTGATTTGATTTTAAACGAAACACCAATTAAAGTGTATAAATTATACATGGTGGGAACGATAGAGGAAAAAGGATTGAAAAAGGAAAAGCAAACTAACTATCACAAAATTATATCAAATGTTAAATTTTCGAGTTCTTTTGAAAATATTCCGGAAATTGTTTGTGAGTAATATATAAAAAGTTACTTTTGTCATGTCCAACAAAGAAAAAGAAAAGAAAATGTCGAATGATGTTAAAGGTGAAGTTGCTGTTCAAAATACTAATTTAACTACTAGTATTAGTAGATTTAATAAAGTATTCAGTGAACAAGAAATCAACGAGCTTAAAGTTTTCCTTGCACAATACATTCGTAGCGATAAATCGAGTCTTAAAAATATCGAAGATGGTATTGCTATTGCAATGCGTGCTAAGGACTTAAACTTACCTTTTACTACTTGTGCTGAACATATACACGTTGTTAATGGAAAAACAGGTGTTGATGTTCATATTGCTAAAGCATTACTTACTAAAGGCAGCGTGAGTTGGGAAAAAACTAAAGATTATCACGCTCTGTACGAATATACAGATGGTAATAATGTTTATGAAGAATCCGCTCTTCCCACGGATTGTATTAAAGTTACCAATCCTAAAGATGCAGCAATTAAAAATAAAGCTGCTCTTGAAAATGACGAAAATAAGATATATGTTTATCCAGTTCGTTATTATAAAGATTATAGTGGTAACATTTATAAGGAATATCAGTTGGATGGTAGATTTAAAGTTGTAGTTAGTGCTGCTGAAGCAAAGGCTGTTGCTGCACAGAAACTAATTCCAATTTTTAGAATACCTAATGTTCCTATTGACTATGTAACTGAGTTTGAATTTACTCGTTATGTTGGTCGTACTAAAATGGTTAGCAAGTCAAGTTTTTCTTATAAAGATGCTCAACTTGCTGATATGTTCTCTAAAGATACTTATAAAAAATATCCTAAACAAATGATTGCTCATAGAGCATGGTTTTATGGTGCTCGTGATATTGCTAGTGATTTGCTTATGGGATGTATGAGTGTCGAAGAAATTAAATATGTTCATAATATCGAACTTAATGATGAAGATATTATGGATATTGAAGAAGTTGAATAATTTTTTATTAACGGTAGATTAAACTACCATATTATTAATTTTTTAAATTTATAAATTTATGAAAACATTAAAGAGTTTCGGTTTTAGCATTGTTAATGCTGGTAAGAGAGTTAAAGACGTTAATCCAGAGTTAATTCTTACGTCTTCTATTGGTAATTTCCGTATTACTGCTCCAGTTAGTAAAGCATTAGGACTTCAGAATGGTGATTATATTATGTTTATTAATACCCATGAGAATGTAGATGCTGCTATTGCTAATAAAAATGCTGAGGCTGTTGCTGCTTGTGAAGCTATGGGCTTTGCTATTGATTCTGAAGAAGCTTATAACTATTTGCATGAAGAATTTGGTCATGTTCTTTTGGCTAAGGGTATCGTTAAGGTTGATTCTATGGGTAATCCTCTGAAGTGTCAAGAACGTATTTCTAACAAGCAGAAAGTTACTTATGTTATGAATAACTATGAGGAAGCTTATGCTGCTGCTGTTAATAGTGGTAATGAGGAGCTTGTTGCATCTATTACTCGTGAGGATATTACTAAGGACGAAATCGTTGAGATTCTTGCTAAGATGGTAAGTGGTAAGGAAGTTGATGATTATCAGGGTTCTAAACTTGCTCAAGCATCTGACCTTGCAGGTACTGATGTTTCTTTGAATTTCAATGATACTGCAATGTGGAAGTATTTGAAGAAAGATTTGTCTGATGAAGATAAGACTAAGATTTCTCGTACATTTGCAGTTGATACTGACCTTATTGAAGTTCCTTATACTAGAGTTGATGGTAAGGAAATTGTTATTCCTTGTGTTGAACTTAAAGAGTTCAAGGATTCTGTACGTGTAGGTAAGGAAGAAGTTGAAGAGTAATTTCTTGATTAAACCTATGATATTTAGTTTTGGGCTAGTACTAGCAATAGTGCTAGCCTTTTTTATCTAATTAATAATTTTTATATTTATGTCGACAGAAAATGTAAAAAAGATTAAGCGTGGTGTTAATAATGCCACTAGAGGTGAATCTCGTAAAAAATTTAATGAGAGAACTGATATGAATACTACTTATGGTTTATTCATTGGTCATCTTGATGAAATTAAAATTACTGAAAGTGTTGGTAAGGATGATTCTCAGTTGAGAAGTTTTATTGGTGTTAATTGTCCAAGACTTACTTTAACTTTTGCTTCTAATCAAGAGAAAGAAATTGACCGTAAGTATGTTACTATGGGATTCGGTCCTGTTGAATCAAATGCTGATACTATTCCTGGTGGAAAACAAGAATGGAAAGTAAATCAAATTTTTGATATGCTTAAACATATTCTTAATGTTTTCGTTCTTAAAGGTCGTGAAATGACAGAAGAGGAAGAAGATTTACTTTCTTTGCCATTTGCTGATTTTGATGAAAATGGAGATTATGTTCTTGTTGAACCACAAACTGTTGCTGATGGTTATAAACAATTGTTTAATAACTTTAAAGCAATAATGGATAACAATGGTAAACCATATTATAAAAATGCTAATGGTACTGTTCTTCCTATTTGGATGAAACTTCTTCGTGCTATGAAGGGTACTAATGGTAAGAATAAAGGTAAGTGGATTCCATTGGTAAATAGTGGAAGTACTATGGGTGATTTAGCTTTTCCTCAATTTGTAGGTAGTGGTATTATTGAAGAGTTCAGACAAAATGCTGCTCCGACTTTAACTATTGATAAAACTAAAGAATCTGTTTCTCCAAAGGAATATAATATTGAAGAAACTCCTGCTACTCCTGCTGGTGTTATACCTGCTGTTGCTCCTGGTGTAGTTCCTGGTGTTCAACAAGTTCCTAATTTTGGTGATTTTAATCCTAATAGTGGTTTTCAAGGAGAAAATGGTGATTTACCATTTTAACAAAAATTAAGAATCAAATTAGTTCTAAAAGGTTGGGAATGAGTATCTTTACTCATTCCCTTTTTTTTTATCTTCTTTATGAAACGTACTATCGGAAATTATAAAACTACCAAAGATTTTATTCTTAATAAGATAAGTCAAATTACTATTTTTAGTGCTTATACAGGAATAGATGTTAGTACCATTGAAACTTGTGTAAGTAAAGGAAAACTTATATCTAGTCCGTTTCGTGAAGATAAACATCCTAGTTTTGGTTTTAAGTACGATAATAAAGGAAAACTTAAAGGCAGAGATTTTGCTGGCTATTGGTGGGGCGATTGTATTGATGCAGCCGCTACTGTTATATCTGAAATGATTGGTCGTCCATTAGATGTTTCCAATAAAGAAGATTTTATATATGTTCTCAAACATATTGTTTATAAATTTAGAAATATCTTTTATGGAGAAGAAACTGATATAAATTTTGATAAAGCAATAGATGCTTGTATCACAAATATTCGTTCTAATAAACAAATAATTAAAATTGTTACTCGTAGTTGGAATCAAGACGATAGTAAATATTGGAATAAATATGGAATATCTTTAAATTTTTTAAATACTCATTTTGTTTATCCTATTGAAGAATTTTATATAAATGAAAAGATAAATCCAATTCCAAAATATATTTATAGTAAACGACCAAAAGATGTTGCTTATGCTTATTATCTTGGACAAGATAGTAAAGGCATATCTAATTTTAAAATATATTTTCCAAATAGAACTAAAAAAGATTATAGTAGATTTATAACTAATTGTAATATTTTAGAAGGTATTCTTAATCTAGAACGTGATGATTATGATTTTATAATTGTTACTAAATCTACAAAAGATAGATTATGTTTGGAAAGTTACTTTTCTGAGTATCTCTCTTCTACGGGGGATGGATTACAAGAAATTAAAAATATCGGCGTTATAAATATTCCTCATGAAACTTATAAACTTCGAGATATAGAAATTGATTTTCTTAAAAGTAAATGTCCTTCTGGTAGAATTATTAGTCTTATGGACAATGATTATACAGGAATTAGAGAAGCCATTTATCTTAGAGATAATCATAACATTTTTCCTATAATAATTCCTAAGAAATATGGTGCTAAAGATTTTAGTGAATTGTATAGTTTGTATCGTATTAATCAAATTCATAAATTTGTAAAAGAAACATTAACTATAATATTAGAAAATTATGAAGACAATGAACATTTTGGGGTCGAGAAGTTATACGATTCTTTACCGTACTGAAACAAGCAGTATTAGTAAGTATAGAGTTATGCTTCCGATTACTGAAAAACAAGAGGAAGAACTTGATAAAAAGAAAATGCTTACATTAAATGCAGATTTTACAATTAATGGAGATAAAGTTCTGACTTATGGCGAACATGAAGTAGATAAAAAAGAAGGGAGGAATTATCTTCGTAGTATAAATATTTGTTCTTTGGATTCTGAAAATTTTGTTTATACAAATATAGATTATAAAACTGGACAAGTTTATTCAGATGAAAATGGAAAATTTCTTCAATCTCCAACTTGGGATAATATTGTTTGGTTTATGTATAATTTGTGTTTACTTGGTAATCCTCAACGAATTGTTATTTTTGATGTAAACAAAGAAGAATTGAAAAATTTATATAATGAATTTAACTGATAGAGAAATTGCTAAAATTGAAGAAAATATTAGCAAAAAAGGTTATAATGGTGTACTCCGTGAAGTTTATGATAACATGGATTGCACCATTATTTATGCTGATGGGTCTAGACCGCTTATGACTAATTGTTTTCTTTATGAATATTTTCTTGCTATTATAAATTATTGTTTGCTTCATGCAGAACCAACAGAAGAAATAGTCGAACTTACAAATTTGATTAATGAACGTATTCAAGCAAATATTGATTTTGAAAAAGAAAATCCTCCAATAGTTTATAAAAAAGAAAAAGCTAAAAAGAAAACTGCTAAAACAGGTAAATATACTCATAAAGATATGTTTACTGGTGAAACTGTTGATGATACTCCTAAAGTTAAAAAACCAAAGAGTAAAAGAGAAAAAGTTAAAATTGATATTGATTTTAAACCAATTTTTAATTTTGGAAAGAAATGAAAGTATTGTATAAACTTAATAACAATGGTAAACCTATGTATTGGGGTTGTTGGGGCAAAGATGGTGTTATTCATACTCATTATGGTTTGCTTGGTGGTACTGAACAAATAGAAAGTTATAATTCTGTTCAGAAAGATATTGATAAAGAAGTAAAAAGCAAATATAATGAAAAACGTAAACAAGGTTATATTGATATTACTGAAGTTGTAGATGAACATAATCCAATCCCCGTAGGAAAGGAATTAGAGAATTGGCTTGTGCTTAATCTTCCTAAAAATCTTTCTAATGGAAATAATGATACTTTGCTTCCAATGCTTGCTAAAACTTATACTGGTAGTTTTTGGAAATATACAAGTATTGGTTTAGGTCAATATAAAATTAATGGTTTGCGTTGTATTATTCGTGCTTATAAATCTAATGATTTGTTTAAACATTATGGTTTAACTTTTCAATCTAGAGAAGGTATTTATTGGCAATCGTTGACAAATTTAGAAGAAGCATTATTGACAATTATTCCTATAGAATTTTTAAATAAAATGATTGATGAAAATATTGCTTTAGATGGTGAAATTTATTTGCCAGGTTATAGTGTTAATGATATTAATCATTTTGTAAAAGATGCAACTTGTAAAGAAAATAAACTTCTTCAATATTGGTGTTATGATTTATTGATGGAAAATGCTTCTGCTGAATATAGAAATCATATTCTCGAAGATGTATTTAGTTTTGCTATTTTTAATTTTAGTAGTAAATCAGACCATTTAAGTCATAGTGCTATAATAACTGTTCTTCCTACATTTGATGTTAATAGTGATTTGCAAGCTATTAGATTTAGAGATAAGTTTATTGATTTAGGTTTTGAAGGTTTAATTCTTCGTAATCCTGATACTGAATATCAATTTGGTAGAAGAAGAGTTGGTTATATGGAAAAATTTAAAGCTGCTCAAGATGGTTTGTTTAAGATAGTTGATATTATTAAAGAACCAAAAAGAGATTTGCCTATAATTGTTTGTCAAAACGATATTAACGACGCAAAGTTTGAAACTAGATTTAGTTATCCACACGATGTTCAAAAAGAAATTCTTCAACGCAGAGAAAAATATATTGGAACTTATGTTGATATTAAATTTGGAGAAAGAAGTGGTATAGAAAAAGTACCATTTCATGTTAAAGATGTAACTATACATAATTTTGAAAATGCTAAATAATTATGTTATATGATATAGAAATTTTAGATAGTTATAAAAAGCATAATAGTTATTACAATAAAACTTGGAAAAGTCTTGTTATAGATATAAACGATAATGAATATAAATATTATAATATTGGTATTATTGTTTATGAAGATGCTCCAACATTTTGTATAATGTTTTTTAAACAAGAAGAAAAGAGTTCTAATAAAGTAAAAAGAGGTAGAAATAATAATATTATTATTCCTTTTGCTAAATATGCTAATGCTGCTTTTAATAATCCTAAATATAATTATTCCTTTGATTTAGAGAAATTAGAAAGTAGGCAGAATCCTGATTGTGATTTATGGATATTGAAAACATAAACGCACGAGAATAGCGTTTTTATGCCCTACAACGAGTTTTTATATGGCACATGATTAATTTATCATGCCTACAATAAAAGTCGCTTGTAGGGCTTTATTTTAAGTTTTGCAATTTCAAAAATTTCTATAAAAACTAACTAAGTATATATGAAATTATGTATATTGCAATAAAGTAACATTTTAATAAAAGTCTTGTTATGAAATTAAAACGTAGTATTTATGCTTTTAAAGGTGAAAGTGGTAGCGGTAAAACATTAGCCGCCGCTATGTTTCTTAATCTTTATTTAGAAGAAGTTAATAATTATCAACAATTTAGTAGTTATTATGATTATGTAAATAGTGATAAACGTTATCTTCCAGAACCTTTTAGTTTTGCAGACCAACTTAAAGAATTTCTTCCAGAACCTTTTAGTTTTGCAGACCCACTTAAAGAATTTCTTTCTGATTCTTTGAGTATTCCGCTTGAATGTTTTCATGAGTCTGATTATAAAGATAAATATTTTCTTAAACTTCCAGAAATGACTTTTGTTAAAGAAGTTGACGATTTTGAACATATTTATAATGTTCAAGACTTTGTAGAAAATAATGGTCTTAATAACGTAAAAGGTTATACCAAACTTCGTTATGTAATGCAATATGTTGGAACAGAATTAATTAAGAATAGATTTTGGTCTAAAACTTGGATTAATCAAAGATTTCGATATTTTGCAAGTTATCGTAGTTATGTTATAGACGATTGTAGATTTAAAGATGAATCCAATGCTGTCTATGAAAAAGGCGGAGTTTGTATTCGTATTATAAGAAAGAAAGAATTTTTAAATAAATATAATCATGCTTCTGAACAAATTTATGAAGATAATAGAGATATTATTATTATGAATGATGGAACTGAAGAAGATTTATTTAATAAAATTAAGAAACTTGTAGAAGATGAAAGAATTGCTTGATGAATTATCTGATGAACAAGTTATTGAATTTTTGAATAGAGTTTATGGTCAAAATGAACCTATATGGGTTGAATGTTCTAAAGAAGAATATGAAGCTTATGCTAAAAAAGATATTTTAGAACAATTATTGGGCGAAGAACAATATAAAGTCGAACCTATTTATAAAGATTGGAAAGGTGGTATTCTTGATTTAATTAAACTTCAAGATACTAAAAAACCAGACTATTACAAATATTATAAACTTGTTGGTTATGAAAGAGTAATTTATCTAAATTCTGAATTAATGGACTATTGTAATAAAAGACATTTAAAATATGAAAAGGCATAAGAAATTAGGCATTAATGCTCTTGCTAGATGTTGTGTTATTTGTGGCAAACCTATTGCTTATAGTATTTATGGAGATACTACAGATGTAGATGTATCTTTATCATCATCTCTCCTACGGGGGGTGTGTCCTGATTGCAAAGATAAACTTGAAGAAAATGATGCTTTTGTTTCTTGTGATATAAAAGATGATGAAATTCAAAGAATACATAGATATTTCTTTTATCGTCACGATAAACTAAAAGAATTGTTTAAAGATACAGACGATATTCATATTATAAATCATATTCCAAAAGAGAATTTTGATAAAATGTTTGATGATATTTTAAAAGATTACGAAAATGAAAATAGTAGAACCAAGCGTTGAACTTTGGAAACAAGGTGGTAATGAAGAATATATGTTTCATGTTGCTAGATGTGCTAGAGTTTGCTACAAAAGCGATAAAGTTGATGGAAACAAACAATTAGTTGAACGACTTATTAATTCTAAACATTATAGTGTTTTTAGGCATTGGACATATTATTGTATTATTCCTATCGAACAATATTCTGATGAATATGACCCTGTTAATACTGCATTTAGAATTGATAATAGTATCGGATTTGAATCTGAAATGAGTGCTGATTTCGATAAAGTTTTTGTTGTTTATAATGGTCAATGGGCATTAGAAAATCCTAAATATGATAATCTATTTGCACCTTATAGAGTTACTTCTGAAGAATTTAAAAAAGCTGGAGAAGATGCTCGTTGGATGATGCGTTATACTTTTTGTGTTACAACTCAAATTAGTACTAGTCGAGAACTTAATCGTGTTAGTCCTAATAATATAACTGAAGAAAGTACTAGATATGTAACTGAAGGAGAAATTTGTAGACCGCATTGGATTGATAAAGGAACAGCTATTAGATATAATGCTGGTCTTGATAATATTGATGCAATAATTTTAAAATATTTGAATAGTTGTAAATCTAGTTTTGACACTTATAATGATTTGATTGAAGCTGGTTTAAAACGTCAAGATGCTCGTGGTGTTCTTCCTTTAGATACTAAAACTACTGTAGTTTATACTTATTCCACAAAAGAATGGTTTGATATAATTAAGAAACGTGTGTATCATACCACAGGTAAAGCGCATCCTAATGCTACTATTATATGTAAACTTATAGAACAAGAATTAAATGAACTTGGATATGAAATTAAAATTTAATTTTAATAAAAGAAATAAATATAAAAATATTTGTTCTATCGAAGGATGTAACAATAGTGCTTGTGGTAAATATTGTAATAAACATTATCATCAAATTAAAAGATATGGACATATTAAAACTCGTACACGTTTTGATAAAAATGAAATTATTATAAATGATAATGTTGCTAAAATATTATTATATGATAATAATTGTAATGTTATAGATTATACTATTATTGATGCTGAAGATATTAATAAAATTTCCAAATATAAAATATCTAAATGTGGAAATTATGCTTATGCTAATATTAATAATAAAAACGTTGCTTTACATAGAATTATAACAAATACTATTAATGAATTAGATAAAATTCATAATCCTATTGACCATATAAATGGTAATTGTCTTGATAATAGAAAATCTAATCTTAGAATTTGTACTATGTCTGATAATATGTATAATACATATAGACAAAGAAATAATTCCACTGGTGTTAGAAAACATATTCAAAAAGGTAAATATATTTCTTATCAAGCGTATATTTCTATTAATAATAAACAAATAAATCTTGGTTATTTTGATACTAAAGAAAAAGCTATTGCCGCAAGAAAATTTGCAGAAAGAAAATATAATATAAATAGTTTTTAATATTAAAAATAATCTAATGGAATTAGGTTACGATTTATAATTATGTATACAACTATAGATTTTGGTAAAAGAAAAGCTAGATTTGAAACTAGAGAATTTGAAACGGGTACTTATATTGCTGTTTATGAAAGTGACCAATTAACTCCGTTTCAATCTATGACTAATAGAGCCGAAAGAGATTATCATATTGCTCTTCGTAAAAAGTGCATAGATAAAGGTTATAAAATTGTTGAAGGAACATTTATTGATTATAGAGGTCGTTATAAAATTAATCATTTTGAATCATGAATATTTTTGAAATTAGTAAAGACTTAGAACAAATTTTCTTTGAATTAGAAGAAAATGGTGGAGAACTTACCGAAGATTTAGCTTCTAGACTTGAGATTACTCAAGACGAACTTAAGAATAAGTTAGATTCTTATCGTAAAGCTTATAGTTATTTTAAATCTCAAGCCGAAACAGCTAAAGCAGAAGAAACTCGTATTGCTGCTATTCGTAAAACTTATGAGAATAGAGGTGAAAGACTTAAAGATGTTATGCTTACTGCTGTTTCGAGATATGGCGAAGAAGGTAAAAAAGGTAATAGATTTGTTGAATTACCTGATTCTAAACTTTATACTAGAAATAGTAAAGCTGTAGAATTAGACAATACGGAAATTGCTGTTGTTAAAGATATTGCTATGCAATTATTGCAAACATCTTATAACACTTATACTTTGGATAAACAATATGGTGAATATAATATTGATACTTTTGTAGAAGATATTAATAAGAAACTTAAAACATATTATGAAGATTTGGCAAATCAAATTCAAGAAAGATGTGGACATCTTGTTACAAAAGATGATTTGTATGCTTTAAATCTTAAATTTGAAGTTAGTTTACCTATTGGCGAATTGATAAATAGTTCTAGATTTTCTTTATTAAACGCTTTGTTTGATAATGAAAATAATCTACAAATTTCTCCAGATATTAGTAAAACTAGTGTTAAAACTTATCTAGATTCAGATATGTTTAATGTTAGCATTGCTAATTATGTAGAAAATACTAATCTTGTGATTAAGTAAAATTATTGTCAAACATTAACCCACCCCCGTAGGAAAGATGATGAGAGAAAGCTGCTTTTGCTCACTATTCTCTTCTACGGGGGATTAATAACAATCAATTATGAATAAACTTGTTAAATTTATCGACAAAGTTGGTGTAGATAGAGTTCTGCACTTTGTTTGTGGTTTTGCTATTTGTGCTTTTGGCTTTCCTTTTGGAAAAGATGCTTTTATCTATTTCTTTGTATTTGCTATTTTAGCTGGAATAATTAAAGAATGTATTGATAGACAACTTGGTGGCGAATTTGACGGTAAAGATATGGTTGCTACTTGGCTTGGTGCTATTGTTGCATTTGTTTATATTTTTGTTGTTCATGAAATAATGTTTTGATTATGGCTTATAAAATTAAAGGTATGCCCTGGAATTATTCAGGGTCTATTAATGTTAGTGATTGTAGTTCTGCTAGAGAAGTTATACAAAAAGCAGGTTTGGATTGGGATGTTGCTAAAGCACCGTTGTTTGCCAAAATGCCTATAAATTTAGAAGATGAAACTATTCAAAATAAACAATTAGATTATATTAATTCTCATAGAAAGGATAATTCTATAGTTGGGTCTAGTGTTTTCGGTTCTGTTGGTGGTACATTTGGAACATATAGAACTGACTATAATATTCCTTTGGGAGTTGTTAGAAATAAATATACTACTGTTCAAAATATTGATGCCTTTGAATTTTTCGATAAAGCTATAGGTAAAGATAAAGCAATTTATCAAACTGCTGGATTTTTTGGTAATGGTGAAAGAATATTCGTTAGTGCAAAGCTTCCTAAAAATATTAGAGTTAATGGTGACATGGTTGATACTTATCTTGTATTTACTAATAGTCATGATGGTAGTGGTGGTGTTAAAATTTTGTTCACTCCTATCAGAGTTGTTTGTCAAAACACATTAAATGCTGCTATTAAACATTCTACAAATATTGTATCTTTTAGACATACTGAATCAGTTAAAACTAAAATTGATACTGCTGCTGAAATTCTAGGTATTACTGAAGTAATGACTGACGAATTACAAAAGACTTATGATTATCTTGCAACTATTAAAGTTACAGATGAAGAAGTAATGAATTATATTGCTGCTAATGTTCTTAATGACCAAGAGCAATATGACCTTAAACAAAGTGGTTATACTCCTAAGAATGTAATTTATAGAAGTAGTACTGCTATTCAAGCTGCCGATATTTCTATGCGTAAAGTTAATGCTATGGGAGAAATGTTTGATTACTATAATAATGGTATCGGACAAAAAGAAATCATAGGAACTGCTTGGGGTGCTTATAATGCTGTAAGTGGATATTATTCTAATGTTGATAATGCACAAGGCGAAAAACGTATGGATAGTATTCTTTATGGAGATAAGAGTAAAAAGATTAGTAAAGCAGCAGAAATGTGGCTATAAACCTATTATATATATTATATATATAGGGCTTATAATATATTGATAATCAATCAGTTACAATCAAAAAAGTTGTATTATATTTCAATTTCGCACAATATTAAGTTCAAAAATTGAAAAATTCTACAACTTTTTTTGGTTTATATTACAATATTTGCCTATTTTTGAGGCGAAAAATTGTAAAATAATTCAATATGGACTTTAAGTTAAATGTTGCTGTTAATGAAGTTACTAAACACGTTTTTAATTTTTTCTATGATGATAAGGAAAGACGTTTTGGTAAAACTGTGAAAGAAAATGAAGATATTCATGGAGATAAATTTAATGTAATTATTAGTTTTATGGAAGATAATGTTGAAAGAGTTAATATTCATAGAAGACTTTTAGATTTACTTGCTGAAGGTGGAAAAAATGTAAATGAAATAATTAAATATATTATTGACCATTTAAATTATAATTCTAATGTATTAATATTAAAGGGCGTAAAGTTATCTAACGAATTAAAAATTGATGCTTCTGGAATTAGTAAAGCATTAAAATATTTAAAAGATAAAGAAGTTATAACTAAAGCTAAATCTTTGCGTATTTGGAAAGATAATCCTGATATAGATGATAATTTATACATTGTAAATATTGATTATCTTTATAAAGGTAATATTAATGAAATTGTTAAACAATTTGAAAAACAAAAGCAAATATTTGATGCTTTGTTAAATGATTCTATTGAAGAAAAAGAACAATTTTAATATTATAATTATGGTAGTAAAAGTAAAGTTTCTTAAAGAAATTGAATATGCAGGTGAAGTTATATCTGTAGATAAACTTCCTGTTCAAGCTAAACTTCCAACTTATTCTAAGTTTGGCGATGCATGTATGGATGTGTATGCTATTGCATACGAGTATGACCAAAAGAATGATAGATTTATTTATCATACTGGATTAGCTTTTGCTATTGGTCAAGATAAAGTTACAATTAATAAGATGTCTATTAGACCTCGTAGTAATTTAACTAAATCTGATTTTTATATTCCTAATGCGCC
>Ga0256405_10005181_pt1 | contig 23053 bp, 24 predicted proteins | sample RumenRJG_02DNA_FD_189096 | JGI IMG/M metagenome (GOLD analysis project Ga0256405, IMG submission 189096) | Bovine rumen microbial communities from Lethbridge, Alberta, Canada - RJG_02 | ecosystem: Host-associated > Mammals > Digestive system > Stomach > Rumen | place: Canada: Alberta... | reverse complement strand
AAGGGGGCTTTATGCGCTCATATCAGTTAGGATATGGCAAAAAGCCTGTTTGAACAAGAGAAATCGCATTCTGGGCGGTTTTGACCGCAATGACCTGAGACTATTAGTAGGGTTGCGGAATTGAGGTATTGGTAAAATAGTATTAGAATTGATAAAAATAGTATTATTGTTTTAGAGTGAATTGTCTTAATTTTGCAATGTGAATTTAAAGAAATAAAACATCTCGGTCGCCATACGCAAAAACTTGCAAAAAGCTAAGACCTCATAGCACTTAAAAGAAGCATCCCATACAACAAATGTTAAGCATCGGTTAAGGAAGGAATGGGAAGAAATGTTTCAAAAGGGTGTAACAATAGTAAACCGGACGCTGAATAAAGGCAGAGAATATGGTAGCTTCAGCATAAAAAAGTTATCTTTGCGATGTGGAGATAAGGCTACATCTGAAAAGAAGGCTGCCATGATTCATTCGGGATGCCCTAAAGGAATTTCGATGAGACCTGAGTCCGAAAGAGATAGAAGTATAAAAACAATTGATGAAGAGTTGCTGAAAACTGATGGAGTCACCTCCTCAATGTTGACACGACAAGTTGGGGAGAAACCACTAAATAAGGCATACGGCATGGAACGAAAAAACAATTCTCCAATCTAAAAAATATAGCAAAAATGAAAAGAAACCATTCACCAAGCTAAAACCACGGTAGCAAGAAAGCAGGATTCTCCTTGCCACTCAACGTGTGTCGTGTCCTGCAAGTAGTTAACAAAAAGACATCTTACAACCTAAGTCATAACAAATGCATCCAATTTATTTAAGAACTATGTTATTGATGGGGTTCTGCTCAGCAACCTGGGCAGGAACGGGATTCTCCTCAGTGCGTGCAGCTGCAGTGGGGAGTCCGGCCATTCAGGTAGTCCAGCAGGCCCGGCGATCGGTCAAGGGTCACGTCGTTGACAGTGAGGGTCCTGTGATTGGCGCTACCATTCAGGAAAAGAGAAATCCCAAAAACGTATCGCAGTGAACAACTATACAGACCTTGATCCCATCCTGACGACCCTCTTTGGAGATGGCAACGGAGGATTCACCAAGTTCAAATACACTTGGGATACCGATGCAGCCGATGGCGTATGGGGCAACGGAGGTTATATGGAAAGCACGGGCCCAAGCTGGTGGATTGTCAGTGCCAGCGATATCACCACCCAGGCCACAGACAAGGGTTTGGCAAAGGATGGTATTGACGGCTGGTTCACCATGCAATTGGGTGGAAACGGCGTCGTAACCAGCCGCGGTGAGACCGGTGCTGTGAGTGTCACCAGCGAAAAGAAGAAAGACGGCTGGGACATCGGCACGATGACTTTCTCTGGCACCATCCCCTTGATGGGTATTCTGGTCAACAACAACAACCAACGCCAATACGTCTATCAAATCCTTAAAGCCACCGACACAGCGCTTCGCCTCTGCGCTCCCGAGCCCGGAGCCGGTGACTGGGGTACGGCATGGTTCTGGAACTTCAAACGCCAGAAAACAGAATAAATCTTCAAACTACGCGTTATACAAAAGGGAGGCTGTCCGCGGGGCAGTTCTCCCTTTTCATTGCTTTTCAAAACAACTGATAAATCATAGATGAATAGAAGCGCCATACTTTCTCTCTTGCTGATTGCTCTCTTCGCTCTGTCGGGATGCCGCCCTGGCAGCACATCTTCATGCCTCATCAAGGGGACCATGGAGGATCATACCCTCGACGGTAAGACGATTTATCTCGTGCCTCTCGTCGGCCCGCATGATGCAGCGCACGTTGATTCCACAACGATAGAAAATGCCCGGTTCCAGTTTGAAGTGGATAGTACGGAGGTAAAAGTGATTCGCGTGGGCTACCGATACAGAGAGGGCATTGAAGACATGCTCGTTGTCTCTGAACCAGGAACTGTGAATGTTCACATCGGTAAACTGTCGTCGTGCGGAGGCACGCCCCAAAACGACTCGCTGCAAGCATGGAAGGATTCCATGGAACGCTATCGAATGCTCCTATATCAACTACAGACAGCCAAGAGAAAGACTAACGACAAAGACGCTGTCCAGGCGAGACTTGAACAACTTTATGACCGGCAGCAACGCTACATTGCCGAATTCGCGAAGCGTCAGCCCGAGGGAGCTTTAAAAGATGTCCTAATGAAACTTTATCCACAACCAAATAACAAATAACCATGGGCTACATAAAACGTCATGGGTCAGTGCTGATTTCCCTGCTCTTCGCCATCATAGTGGCCCTCTTTTGGGTGTTTCCCTATCGCTGCGCCCTGAGTTTTCAAGAGCAGTATCAGCTTTTTCTTCTCACCCCGTCCTATTTTTCCGAACGCATGAGCGTGCCCGGTGGACTGGCCGACTATGTGGCCGAGTTCATCGTGCAGTTTTATTATCTCTATGCCATAGGCGCCATTCTGCTTGCCCTGGTTTTCTTCTGTCTGCAACGGCTCACATGGATGCTGATGCGTCGTTGTGGCGCGTCGCACGCATGGTATCTGCAGAGTTTCGTTCCCGCCATTGCCCTTTGGGCTTATATGGGCAACGAGAACGTGTTGCTCTCCTTTGCCATAGCCTTGCTCGGTATGGAGGAACTGATGCTCCATGCCCTCATCGTGCGCGACCGTTGCCGCCATTGGGGGGCTTTGCCTCTCTATCTGCTCATTGCCATTCCTGCAGGCTATTGGTTTTTGGGTCCGGTGGTTATGGGAATCTGCATCGTTCCACTTCTGCCCCGCAAGGAGAAAACAGCTGAGGCGAGGCCGGTGGTGACTCCGGTGGGATGGACGGTCGTAAGTGCCCTTTATTTTGTCGCCGTGGTCTTCCTCTGCGGTCTCTTCCTTCAATATCCCTATGAGAGACTCTTTGGTGGCATCAACTACTTCCGCTACCCCACGGCCGTTCCCGTGGCTCAATGGGTGGTTGAAGCCCTGTTTGTTTTTCTTCCTTTGATTGTTTCCTATCTTCCCCAGTTTGAGAACAAGAAAGCTGTGCGGATTGGCTTTGTCCAGCTGTTTGCCATCATTCTGTGCGCAGTAGGACTGCTGCGCTTGGGATTTGACCGCGCCACCTATGAGCTGATTGACTACGACTATCTCGTGCGCACCCATCAATGGCAGCGCATTATAGACAAGACCAAGCGGCATCAGGCCTCATCGCCCATGGGCGTCAGCTGTGTCAATCTGGCTCTTGCCATGCAGCATCAACTTTGCGACCGCCTCTTTGAGTTTTATCAGAACGGGGCTGAAGGCCTCTTCCCCACTTTTACCCGTGACATGACTTCTCCGCTCCCTACGGCAGAATTGTTCTACCATTTGGGCATGATCAATGATGCCGAGCGCTACACCTTCGAGGCCCAGGAAGCCATCCCCAACTACCGCAAGAGCGGACGGCTCACACGCCGCATCGCCCAGTGTGAGATCATCAACGGCAACTATGCCGTAGCGTCAAAATACCTCCGACAGCTCGAGAACAGCCTTTTCTACCGCGGATGGGCCAAACGCCAGGAACGTTTTCTCTACAACGACCAAGCGGTGAATGCTGACCAGGAATACGGAAGACTGCGCGACCTGCGCATCAAGCACCACGACTATCTCTTCAGCGACCAGGAGATGGACCAGATGTTGGGACTCCTGTTCATTGACAACAAGAAATACGACAACCGCATGGCCTATGAGTATCTCATCGCCTACGAGTTGCTGCAGCGCGACCTGGAGCGGCTGATGAAATATTATCCCCTCGGCCGTTTCGTCCGGTTCGACCATATTCCCTATGCCATCCAGCAGGTGCTCATCGGCACTTGGCTTCAGCGACACAACACCCTCCAGGGCATGCCCTACAGTGTGGACCAACAGAATGTGGATGCCACCGTGGCCTTCATCCGCGCCTATATGACCAACCGCAATGATCCCGCCCTCAATCAGCCACCACTCTGCTACAATGCCTGGCACTATCTGCTCTTGGGAGGCGACACAAAACGGAAGGGCAAAGAAAAGATGCCCGGCATCTACTAACGTTTTGAACACATTGTATAAAGTTAAACTAATCAACCCCTATCTATGATGAAAAAATATATCACATGCTTATTCCTATTGATCGAAATGATGATGACAGCATCAAACCTGCAAGCATCCCCGGTGAGCGTGAGCTTGACCAAGGGCTGGCAGTTCCGTCAGGCCCGGCTTTCCAACTGGCATCCCGCCACAGTGCCCGGCACGGTGCAGACCGATCTCATGGTCTGCCATCTGCTCGACGACCCTTTCTTTAGGCTCAACGAGCGGGGAGCGCAATGGGTGGACAAGGAAGACTGGATTTATGAGAACCGTTTTGACCTGCCCGCCGAGTTGAAAGGACGCAGCCATGTTGAACTCTGCTTCAATGGTCTTGACACCTACGCCGATGTCGAGCTCAACGGCATCAGCATCCTCAAGGCCGACAACATGTTCCGCCGCTGGAAGGCCGATGTGACCCGTCTGCTCAAAGACCGGGGCAACGTGCTGACGGTCTATTTTCATTCACCCACAAAGAAAGGGATGGAGGCCTACGATGCATCACCCATCAAATACACAGCCGCCAATGACCAGAGTGAGAACGGCGGACTCTTCGACAAGAAGGTGAGTCCCTTCACTCGCAAGGCCGGCTACCACTATGGCTGGGACTGGGGACCCCGCCTGGTCACCATCGGCATCTGGCGGCCTGTGACGCTCACCGCATGGGATCATGCCGTGCTGCGCGACACGTGGTACCGACAGCCGTCGGTTACACCACAGCTGGCCCGACTCACCAACACCGTCACTATCGATGCCGACGCCCCACAGAGGGAAGTGGAAATCATGGTGGCCGATGGGCATAGCGGCAAAGTGCTGGTAAGGAAGGCCGTGGGGCTGAGGAAGGGCACCAACACCATCACCCTTCCTTTCGAGATCAAGAATCCCCAACTGTGGTGGACCAACGGCCTGGGCGAGCCTTATCTCTATGCACTTAAGACCACTGTCCGCATGAACGGACAGCTCTTAGGGGAGAAGACAGAGGAGATCGGCGTGCGCTCGCTGCGCTTTGTGGCTGAGAAAGACAGTGCCGGGCGCTCCTGCTATTTCGTGCTGAATGGAAAGAAAGTGTTTATGAAGGGCGTCAACTACATCCCCAACGACAATTTCCTGCCCCGTGTTTCCCACGACGTGTATAATAAGGTAGTCAACGCTGCCGCTTCCTGCAATATGAATATGCTGCGCGTTTGGGGCGGAGGAACCTATGAGGACGACTACTTCTATCATCTCTGCGACGCCAAAGGCATCCTCATTTGGCAAGACTTCATGTTTGCCTGTGGTCTCTATCCCGGCAAAGGTGCCTATTTAGACAATGTGAAGGAGGAGGCCAAGGACAATATCATCCGCCTTCGCAACCACCCTTGCATTGCCCTTTGGTGCGGCAACAATGAGTGCCAGGACGGATGGTACAATTGGGGATGGAAGCAGCAGTATGAGAAACTCGGTCAAGCCGACAGCGTGTGGCAGGAATATAAGAACATCTTCTACGACGCACTGCCCAATGCCGTGAAGGCCTACGACCCCGATGTGGCCTACTGGCCTTCGTCGCCATTTGGCGACTATGGCCACGGCAGCAACGATCACGAGGGCGACCGGCACTACTGGGAAGTTTGGCACGGTAAGAAGCCTGTGACCAACTACAACCAAGAGCGTGCGCGCTTCTTCTCCGAATATGGTATGCAGAGCTTCCCGGAGTTTGCTACGGTGAAGAAGTTTGCTCCCGACTCCACCGACTGGAACATCTATTCCGACGTGATGATGGCCCACCAGCGCGGTGGAGAATATGCCAACCATCTCATCGAGACCTATCTGACCAACGAATACCATCAACCCAAAGACTTCCGCCAGCTGCTCTATATGGGCCAATTGCTTCAGGGCGACGCCATGAAGACTGCCATAGAGAGCCACCGCAGGCAGAAAGGTTATTGCTGGGGCACGCTCTTCTGGCAGATCAACGACTGCTGGCCTGTGGCCTCCTGGTCGTCTATCGACTACTACGGCCGTTGGAAGGCCGCGCAGTATATGACCCGCAAAGCCTATGACGACATCCTCGTCTCGCCCATCGAGCAGAACGGGAAGCTCGAGGTGTATATCGTCAACGACCGCCAAAAGGCCGTTACCGGCACGCTCACCGTCAGCCTCATGGCCATGGACGGCCACGTGCTCAACCGGCAGCGGAAGAAGCTCAGCGTGGATCCCAATGTCGCACTCTGCTGCTGGAGTATGCCCGTGGATCAGTTCTTAGGCGACAATGAGAAGTCGAAAGTGGTCGTGCGTGCCGTTTTCCAGGCCGACAAGACCTACGACAACAACTATGAGCTGCTGAAGCAGAAAGAGATGTGCTATCCCGACGCCCACATCACCACACTTGTCAGCCCGGCCAAGGGAGGCGTAGACATCACCTTGCAGGCCGATGCCTTTGCCCGTGCCGTCTGTCTGAGCATCGATAGTGTAGACCATTGCTTCAGCGACAATTTCTTCGACCTCTTCCCGGGTGAGAAGAAGACCGTGCACGTCACTACATCGGCGCCATTTGATGACATCAAGAAACTGCTGACCGTGACATCCTATAAATAACAGCATACAAGCCCAATGAGAAAGATATCAAAGAAAAGAGTGGCCATAGCACTCGTCCTACTGTCAGCGCTCGCCACCATGCCCGTGTTGACCTCGTGCGGCTCAAAGCCCTCTGCAGTTTAACGCTTTTGGTTGACTACTTTAAGCCTTATTTTTAATGTTGGTTGACCCGGTAAAACATTACTTTTATATTTGGTTGATACATGGTTGGGGAGATAAGTCATGTTCCGATATACAGATAACTTTTCATCATCAGCTTTTGCAAATACAAAATAAATTGCGTAAGTTTGCAAAAGGAACAAGAATGAACGCACTATGGAGCTGTTGACGAGAAAATATCCGGTAGGGATACAGACCTTTGGGAGAATCATTAAAGAAGGTTTTGCCTATGTAGACAAGACCGACTTGGTATGGCAGTTGGCCCACTATGCTACTTTTGTATTCATGAGCCGTCCCCGCCGCTTTGGCAAGTCGCTGCTCACGTCTACTTTGGAATCGTATTTCAAAGGTGACCGCGAGTTGTTTGAGGGATTGAAGATCACGAACCTTGAGAAGGAATGGACGCAATATCCCGTGCTTCATCTCGATTTGAGTACCACAAAAGGAAGGTCTACAGCCAAAGAGCTTCAACGGGCGCTGACTTTGATGTTGAAGCGGTTGGACGTCTATGAGGATAATCCCGACGAGTTGACACCAGGAGAGAAACTCGACGGACTGATCAGACTTCTTTATAAGAAGACGGGCAAGCAGGTAGCGGTAATCATCGACGAGTACGACGCCCCTTTGCCCGACTCGCTTCACGATCAAACCACGCTCGAGGCGATGCGCAAGGTCATGCAGGAGTTCTATGTGCCACTCAAGGCTAATGAGCAGTATATCAAGTTCTGTTTCATCACCGGCATCACAAAGTTTTCGCAGCTGAGCATCTTCTCTACTATCAACAACTTGAAGAATGTTTCCTTGCTCCCAAGGTTTGCCACGATCTGTGGATTTACCGAGCATGAGGTACAAACTGTTTTCAAGGAGGATATCTGCGAAATGGCCAAGGACTTCAAGCTGACTCCGAAGGAGATGTACGCCAAAATCAAGTTCAAATACGACGGCTACCATTTCGCCGGTGGTGCTGATGCGGTGTTCAATCCATTCAGCCTGCTCAATGCCTTAGGCGACCGATTATTGAAGAACTACTGGTTTGCCTCCGGCACTCCGACCTTCCTCATCAAGCAGATGCAGCACTTCCATACCGACATCACCTCGCTCGATTCGCTCGATGTGCCCGAGTCGGCTTTCGACCAGCCCACGGAGAATATGAAGGATGCTCTGCCGTTGCTCTATCAGAGCGGCTACCTCACGATTAAGGACTACGATGCAGAAGGCGAGACATACTTTCTGTCCATTCCCAATCAGGAAGTACGCGTAGGCTATATTAATGGTTTGCTGCCTACTTATACAGGCTTAAACAGCGGTGACGTGCAAGTAGGCTTTGCCTTGAAATTCTGGAGAGCACTCAAGCAGGGCGATATCGACCTTGCCATGAGTCACATGCAGTCTTATCTCGCCGGAATTCCCTATATCGAAGGCTTCAAGCAGAAACTGGCCGAAGCAACTACGAAAGAAGGCTTCTATGAATACACGTTTTATCTCATCTTCTCTATGCTCAATGTCTATGTGCGCACGCAGGTGAAGGTGGCAGGTGGACGTGTGGATATGGTCATCTTCATGCCCGACACCATCTACGTCATGGAGTTGAAGGTGGGTGACACGGCACGCCATGCTCTTGACCAGATTGATGCCCGTGGCTATGCAAAGCCTTATCTCACCGACGGCCGACGGGTGATGAAGGTCGGCATCCGCTTCGATGCCGACAAGCACACGGTGGACGAATGGAAGATAGAGTGATTTTTCCTGAGCTACTACCGGGCAAAATACGGAAAGATTAACGTTTCTTTGTGGCAAAGAAAAGCTTCAACACTAAACAATCACGATTATGGACAACGAAGAACTCATTACTTTAACAAAGTGCGACAATACGATTGTTGCCGACGAGATCATTGCGAAGTTGGCGAGCAATGGTATCACCGCTTCCCTTCATGACGAACTCAACGACCCTGCGTATGGAGCATACGGACCAAATCCAGGCATTGCGGTGAGAGTGTTCAAGAAAGACTATGAGCAAAGTCTGCGCATCCTCAAGGGGATACGGACGTCTCGCTCAGAACAGTTGCCATGGTGTCCCCGTTGTGGGAGTGACAAGATCAAAGTCATGCAGAAGGAAGTGGACAAAAAATCAACACCTACAATCCTCCTTGGCATTGTCTTAATAATCCTTGGCTGCGCGGGACTCATCCTGCCTAATTTTGTGAAGGCTCTTGCGTCTGTCAGGCTATATGGTTTTATCATATCGCCGTTTATTCTGCTTGGTGGCGTTTTGCTGGTATCGCCCAAACAAGACGGCAAGTACTACGAATGCACCGAATGTGGCAAGGTGTTTAAGAAATAATCATCGAAAAAACATAATAAATCAGCAGCGTGTAGCGGTCGTCATCAAAATTGGCATCTTTCACCTTACCATATAGGAAATCGAAGGCATTTTCAATTAATACGCTTGTGGCTTTAAAATAAAGTTATTATCTTTGTAACAAAGAAAAAAGTATGACCTTCGACCAACTCGATTTTGCAGTATACTGTATCGGTCTCGTAGCCTCAAAGCTCAATATGAATCAAACCGATGTATATGACCGACTTAAAAAGTCGGGCATACTCGCGGGATATATTGTCAAGGGCTACGATGCTCTTCATACCTTCAGCAGCGATTACATTGCTGATGATCTCATTGATTATATGAAGGAGAAAGGAGTGCTCGCATGATAGTCTATCATTCTTCTTATATGATCGTGGATAAACCGGATGTACTGCACTCGCGTGAAGCTTTGGATTTCGGCAAAGGCTTTTATGTCACTGTGCTTCATGAGCAGGCTATTCGTTATGCTGAGCGCTTCAAACTTAGAGGGAGAAAGGCATATCTTAACGTTTACGAACTGGATGATGAGTGGAGAAAAGAAAACATTAAGGTGTTTGACTCCTACAATGAAGAATGGCTCGACTTCATAGCTGCCAATAGAAAACTGATGCCAGTAGAGCACTTCGATGCGGTTGAAGGTGGTGTCGCTAATGACTGAATCTTCCGAACAGTAGAACTCTATTTCGCAGAAGAGATTTCCAAAGAAGACGCCCTCAAACGCCTAAAATATGAGAAGCCGAACCATCAGATTTGCCTCCTCAACCAACGACTCATCGATAAATATCTCACCTATATCAGAACGGAGGAACTATAATGGATGCCAAACAGAATATTTTGCAAGCCAAGTATGCTCGTATTATCAAAGGCATAGCCGATAAACTGCATATTTCACTTGAGGAAGCTATGGACGGCTTCTATCATTCCCAGACTTTCCAGATGATGCAAGATGGAGTTGCTGATCTGCATTGTCGCAGCGATATCTATCTTGTCGATGAGTATTGTTTGGAAAAACAGCCGAAGAAGCAGTAAGTGTCATAGTCCATCAGTTATACCAGGAATATGGAACAGAGCAATAATTTGGAATAGTTCACTTCGACACAACCTCATAGACAGAGTCGCGCTTTAAAAACTACAATATTATGCATAGTACACTTTACACAATATCACCATTCCCCGTTCCAGAGAAATATCAATTTGGTGACGGAGACATTAAATGGGAAGATAGACCTCTGATTGACGATTATTCTCTTCTTAAAGGTGACAAGGAAGCTGAAAGGTTGAATGAACTGAGTCAACTTCTTCCCGACGCTCTCTTCTCCCCTGAAGACAGCAGAACCTTCACCTATAAAGGAGGATGGGAGCAATGGAAGAGAGAGCATGATGAGAAGATCTCCAAAATCACTGACGAGATAAAGAATGACAAAACTCTCGATGAAGATTATCGGAAGTTTCTCTTAGATGAAATCATCGGCGGTCTACATAACTCTCTGTTCTGCATCTATCCCAACTCCCACATTTCGACGCTCAATAATCTCATTTATTTCTGCGGCATTATGATGGAGCCCGGAGAGAAGCTATATGTGAACAAAGTGTTTGACTTTCATTATTAATATTGAGCCTGTCCTCAAATGCATTTTCTTCAGATAGTTTAAGTAATGTCACATAAAAGCAAATCGGCAATGATAAATTCTAACGCTTCGTAATGTCTAACAAGCTCTACCTCATCTGCCTGCTGTAGTGACCCTTAGAAACAAGCAAGGGGGCTGTAATCACAAGGATTACTGCCCCTTTTATCTATTCAACAACCGTTCCCTAATGGAAAGGTATTGCTATGTGTTTATTTCTTCCGTCCTATATAAAAGACATATCCGAAGCAATCCTTGTTCTCCTCGTAGTAGGCAATTTCATCTTTAAGCCTATCAATGAAACTCTGCGACTTTGGATGACCCGGATGGTCCTTCAGGAATGCGTCCATCGCGGGCTGCATCGGCTCATAATAGTTCTTTATCCAACACGTTTCAGGAAGCGTAAAGTGAGCGTAAGGCTCATAGCCTGCCATAGACATCTGATGAATTTTGTTCTCAATGGTATCTATCTCCGGGAGATTATCCTGAATCCAACCCATGTTCTCAGGACGTTTGCTACCAAGCCAGGAACATTCGGTTACGGCGACAAAGCCTCCAGGCTTCAGGAACTGCCGCCAATACTGCAAACCTCTCTCGTACCCTATAATGAAGATGCTACCTTCCGCCCAAATGAGATCATACGACTCTTTTTCGAAAGGCAGTGCATCCATTGAGGCATGTACAGCATGAACACAATCCTCCAAGCCTCTTGCCTTGCTTTTCTCGCGAATACCCTCTATCATTTCCGGAAGCAAATCGACCGCATCAATATCGGCATCGTATTCGTCAGCCAGCAAGAAAGTCTGGCTCCCCGTGCCACATCCGATATCCGCAATACGTATTCTCCGATTGAAGTTGGGTATCAAACTGGTAGCGAGTCGTGTCTCCCTATCGCCACCAGGGCCCTGTCTGTCTACACGTCTGAAGAAATCGGCTATCAGGGAGAAGTCGAAATCATCAATCACAACATTTTCCTTTTCGTTATTTTCCATTGTTCTACATTATATCTACATTTTAAGACAGTCTACATTCTTGCTTTTTGCTCCTGTCCGGCTCCCGTGCCGCGATACTTACTCTTTGCCTCATTAAACTTCCACGTAATATCGAGCGAGAAATAGCGACGGCTGGGATTGTAGGAGGTCAGTTCTCTGATACCATAAATGGTCACGCCACTCTTGTTTGTATTGAAAATGTCATAGCACCGCAAATCAGCAGTGAGCTTACCGAGAGACTTGAGATTGAAATCTCGTTGAACGCCCATACCTATGTTGCATGCCGTTTTGGTCATGCGGAGATTGTCATAGTCACCTTTGGTCCTCAGTTGCAGGCAGGCATTAAGGCGGAATTGCGCAGTGAGCTCGATATCGTTGTTCCACACGAATTGGCCGAAAGGACGATTCAATGTCATCCCCTTTCCGCTTGCCGTCAGCGTCTTGTAGTTCTGCATGATCAGGCCTGCACTCCATAGCGGATGCCATTTTCCTAACGTAGGACGGAAGGATGGATTGATGACGAGTTTGTCGTAACCATCCTTTGAATTCACGGGATGGATGATGCTCAACAACGGGTCGTCGCTCCCCGGATAGGGCTCGGTGAGAAGTGTCGTCACATCCTTCGTATGCGAATAGTTCACCACGAAATTGAATGCTTTATAGGCCGCATTCAACAAGACGACATGCGAATAGGCTGGCCGGAGATAAGGATTGCCCGTCTGGTAAGTATACCTGTTGATATAGATGGTCGAATTTGTAAGATTCCCATATTCCGGCCGCATGATGTCCTGACGATAAGAGAGACTCAGCTGCACCTTGCCGAGAGACATGCTCAGCGTTGCAGTAGGGAACCTGTCGCCATATTTTCTACTCATATTCTCCTGCCGTTTCCCCGACTCATAATAACCCGTGTTGAGGTATTCATACCTCACGCCTACCTGTGCAAAGAGGTGGCCGAAATTCCGGCCATACTCTATGAACCCTGCCGTCATCGACTCTCTGATGCGGGTGTCGCTATTGGAAACTGGCAACTGTTGCTCACTCTTATATGAGTAGCTGTCTGTCCGGTTGTTGTAGCTATACTCGCCGCCGAGTGTCAACGTTCCTTTAGCGACAGGATAGGTGAAGACGAGTTTGGTTGCCCAGAAACGGTTCTTGCTTTTCGTGAAGTTATCCACCTTTCTGAAAGCCTTGTTGCCATCCGCATCGGTGATATTTTCTTCTGTGCCGTTGGGGTCGTTGGTGACGTCAAAGAGGCCGTCGACATTATAGTCGATACCTAACTTCCCTACCTTGCCATTGTAATAAGCATTGAAGATGTGCTTCTTGGAAGTCGTCTTCTGATAGATATTGCTCTCGGAGAGCTCGCGGTATTTGCCATCCTCGTACGACTCAGTGTTCAGCCATCCGCTGAAGTTCTGCCAAGGATGATTGTCCCATTTATAATAGGCGCCAAAAGAGTGATTCTCATCAATCATATAGTTCAGTTGAATCTGGGGCGACCATCCTCTCCATTTCATCTGAACGTTCTGATGGCTCTCTCCACGATATTGTTTTCCTGCTACCTGATAAGTCAGAATATTCTCCTGAAAGAACTTGTTGGCATAGTCGTAACCAGCCCAGAGCGACCCCGTCACATCGAGTCCGCCATGGCGATAGTTGACGTCGAGGTTATTGCTTGCAGTAGAAGCATAGTGATAACCTACACTCGCCTTCTCGACAAAACTCAATCCCTCGCCCTGTTGCTTCTTGAGTGTAATGCGGACCACAGCCTTCACGCTTGCCGCATAACGAGCGCCCGGGTTCTGCACTACATCGACCATCCTTATCTGGTCAGACTGTATACGGGAGAGTTCCTTGAGATCCTGTACTTTTCTGCCATTGATATAGACCTCGGCATTACCACGGCCGAACACCTCCACTGCTCCGTCTTTCTCTGCTTTGAGCTGAGGAATGCGGTTGAGGACATCCGTGCATGAGCCTGCTTTCTCTAAGATGGTGCCATTGACGATTGTACGCATGGCATCACCTTTCACCCTCGTTTTAGGGAGGCTGCTCTTTACTACCACTTCTTTCAAAAGCTGAGTGTCAACAAGTTTTGAATGACGCGTGCTATCCACATCTGAAGTCTTAGCCCAGATTGTCGTCATTGTAAACAAGCTAATCGCTGTCAACGCGATCTTCATAACGTTTAATCTTTCCATTGTTTAGATAATACTAAATTTTTCCATTGTTGTACTAATTTCCGCGGCGCGTAAAAGCTAAAGCTCCGAAGTGCCACATGTTTAGTTATTTTTCGTTATTATACTATCGAGGGCATTGTTTACTGCCGTACAACTCGGTCTTCATATTGCCTCTCCGTTCTTCCGAGGCAACACGAAGACCTCTTTAGTTTCGGTTTTCTGATTGCCTGCAAAATTAGGTTATAATCGAGGAACCGACTTTAATATAACGGAATAGTAGCAATGGCAAGGAAAAGAAATTTGCGACTTTACTGACTTTTATCAATAGAATTGCGTAAATTTGCAACAACGTGGTGTAATAATCGTTAAAGACTCCAACAATGATAAACTGTCAGATTATACAAGATGGAAAAATCAAGGACCAAGTCGTACAGATGAGCGGTCTGGTGTTTCGAGACAACCACGGCATCCAGCGGAGCAATCATATAGAGACGTCTATCTTAGAAGCTTCACTCAACGAATGGCACTACGACAAGTTCGGCATCATGAGGCAGCATTTCCATGGCAAGGAAGACAATACTGGCTTTCAAGTGATGCACGAGGTACGCCCAGCTCTCATGTTTTCTATCGCTACTAAAGGATTCGGATCCAAGAACGTCTACTCCGGGGAAGGACGGAGCCAAGAGCTTTTGTGGCGGGCGGGTGATGCCAACCTCTGCTTTATCAGCGGTGAGGGAGGGCTGAACGTTAATCTTAGCCGCAACCTATCACTCGACATTCTGAGCATCGTCATCCCACAACAATTTATCGAAAATCTCATGGGGTACAACGCACAGGTCTTCGAGTCGCTGTCCGTCTTTACCCATTGCCACGACAACACGCACGTCTTCCTCAACGAAAACCGACCGATGGAGAAGGCCGTCATCCGTGCCGCAAACGACATTGGCCAGGCTTATCTGATGGGGCGTAATGCTTACCGGTACATGGAGTCGAAGATCATCGACTGCTTCTCTGGCTTCCTTGACCCAGACAGTCTCTCCCCCGGGAGCGGTTACACCAGCCTGCTCCTCCGCGACAAGATGCACGACGCCAAGGACCTTATCCTCTCCCATTACCAGGACATGCCTTCCCTTCATGACCTTGCCGCCATGGTAGGCACCAACGAATGTACGCTGAAGAGAGCCTTCAAGCAGGAGTTTGGCACCACCGTCTTCCAGTATCTCTTCGATTACCGTATGGACTTAGCCATCCGCTATCTCCTCGACACAAGTCTGCCCATAGCAGAGGTCGGGGCCAGGCTGGGCTATGATTATCCCAGCCACTTCTGTACGGCCTTCAAGCGAAAGTATGGGATGAGCCCTACGGAATTTAGAGCAAGTTGAATAAATCTGTTGCCTTCACCTTGCCTTTGCTATAACCATCCCACTATAAGGGCGGCTTGGGGACTTGTCCCCATTAGAATATGCGCATACTGGAAGAACACAAGGAGGCGACAACATTGTTTAACGGTCGAACATAAAAACGGGAAAACATTTGCAGACTCTATTTTCCTTCGCTGCCTTGTGATCTTAGCAATAAATATATTATCTTTGCAACCAATAGCTTACGATAACCCATGAAGCGATGAAGCAGATCGACCTGAACAACGAGATCGTCATCTATCAAAGTGAGGATGGCGAACAGCATGCTGAACCATTATTGGGTATGCCGTAAACGTTAAGCAAAAAACATGATGGAAGAATTAATCAACAACAAACCCTATGGAGAATTGCTGTCCGAGGTCAAAAGCATCATCGAGCAATCACGCAGACAGGCATACCAGTCGGTCAACACCCTTTTGGTTCGCCGCAACTGGTATATAGGCAAGCAGATAGCTGAGAAGGAACTCAATGGAGCAGATCGGGCTGACTATGGCGCGCAAGTCATCAGCCGCCTTGCCGATGATTTGACAAACGCTTATGGTAAGGGATTTGATTATAGCTCTTTATATAAGTTCGTTAGGTTCTATAAAGCTTTTCCAAACATTTTGGACTCAGTGAGTCCAAAATTAAACGGACTGCTTTCTTGGACTCATTACCGTATCCTTTATCCTTTTGCAGGTGTCCGACGATAATGCAAGGACGTGGTATGCCAAGGAGGCATCGGAGCAGACATGGAGCGTGAGGACTCTACAGCGCAATATCTCGTCGCAATATTACTATCGGTTGCTAAAATCTCAACACAAAGACCTTGTAGAAAAGGAGATGCTGCAAAAGACGGTTCCATTACAGGATAAGCTGGAATACATCAAGAATCCGGTCGTGGCAGAATTCCTTGGCTTCTCGCAGAATACCGACTACCTTGAGTCAACATTGGAGAAGGCCATCATCAGCAACATGGAGAAATTTCTCTTAGAGCTCGGTAAAGGCTTCGCTTTTGTAGAGCGTCAGCAGCATATCCACACGGAGAAAGAAGACTATTACATCGACCTCGTGTTCTACAATTACATGCTACGCTGCTTTGTCTTGATTGATTTAAAGACAACGAAAGTCACCCATCAAGATGTTGGACAGATGGATATGTATGTAAGAATGTATGATGAACTGAAACGTCAGCCCGGAGATAATCCTACGTTGGGCATTCTGCTATGCGCCGACACCGACGATGACATCGCGCGCTTCTCCGTTCTGCACGACAACGATCACCTTTTCGCGTCGAAATATCTCACTTTTCTTCCCTCCAAAGAAGAGCTGAGAGCGGAGATTGAGCGACAGAAACAAATGTACTATTTGCAGCAGGCTGAGAACCGACACGTGGAGAAGAAAGATCTTTAGAACCAATAGTTTACGATAACCCATAAAGCGATGAAGCAGATCGACCTGAACAACGAGATCGTCATCTACCAAAGTGAGGATGGCAAGACAAATCAAAAGTAAACAAAAAAGTTGTTGTATTTCTGAAAATAAGCACAATAAAATTGAGGATGTGGGGAAAAAGTCGTAAGTTTGTACTATGACAATAACTCTCATCGTACTTGCCTTCACCATCGCCCTGTTCATTTGGGGGCGTCTAAGAAGTGACATTGTAGCCTTGACGGCTCTTGTCGTGCTCATTCTCTCCGGCATACTCACACCGTCAGAGGCTTTTTCCGGTTTCTCCTCGTCAGTGGTCATCATGATGACGGGACTCTTCGTCGTGGGCGGAGCCATACTCCAGACCGGCCTGGCACGTGCCGTCGGCAACCGGATGATGGGCATGGCGAAAGGCAACGAGACCAAGGCGTTCTTGCTTGTCATGCTCGCCACGTCGGCTATCGGGGCCTTCGTCAGCAACACAGGTACGGTGGCCCTGATGATGCCTATTATCGTCAGCATGGCGGCGCAGGGCGGATTCAGCAGCTCGCGCCTGCTCATGCCCTTAGCCTTCGCCGGGAGCCTTGGCGGCATGCTCACGCTCATAGGCACACCACCCAACCTTGTCATCAGCGAAGAACTGCAGAAACACGGATTCCCCGGACTGTCGTTCTTCTCTTTCCTGCCTGTAGGCATCGCCGTCATCACCATTGGCATACTCTTCCTGCTGCCCATGAGCAAGACACTAATCAAAAAGCGAAAGAAGCATAATGGGAAAACAGACGGCAAGTCGCTCGACGACCTCGTGGAGGAATATCAGGTCGGCGACAACCTCTATGGCTACAGCGTGCCGGCGAAGAGCAGGATCATCGGGCGGAAGGTGAATGACCTCGAACTGAAGAGCCGTTATGGCATCACTATCCTGGAGATACGCAACGAGAAGCGCAAGGCATTAGGAATGGTACGCGATGTCAGCCAGAGCATTGTTTCGGGTGACAGCATCATTGAGGCCGACGATATCCTTTATGTCGTGGGCAACAAAAATGGCATGGAACAGATGGCGACAGACTACGGACTGAGCAGAGAGAAGAATGTGACATTAGGCTTCTACGACATCGGGCTGGCTGAACTTGTCGTGCTCCCGTCGTCGAAACTCACCAACACAATGATATGCGAATCCAGACTCCGCGAGAACGACAAGGTCAACGTACTCGGAATACGCCGCGGAGAGGAATATATCTACGACGACCTCGGCAACCGCCGGTTAAAAAGCGGTGACGTGCTGCTCGTGCAGGCTCAATGGCGCGACCTGCTGGCGCTCAACAACGAAAACAGCAACTGGGTGGTCTTGGGACACCCCGATGAGACCATCACCAAAGCCACACTCGACTACAAGGCACCTACAGCCGCCCTCATCATGCTTCTGATGGTTGTCCTGATGGTGACGGGCTGGACGGCTCCGGCGACAGCCGTGTTGATTGCGGCGTTGCTGACCGTACTCACGGGATGTTTTCGAAAGGTTGAGGATGCCTACGGCACTATCAACTGGGAAAGCGTCGTGCTGATAGCAGCCATGATGCCCATGAGTACAGCCTTGGAGAAAACAGGCGTCTCGGCAATGATGTCGTCGTCACTGGTAAGCACATTGGGCGAGATGGGACCTTATGCCTTGATTGCCGGCATCTACTTCACCACCTCCTTTATAACGATGTTCATCAGCAACACCGCTACGGCTGTGTTGATGGCTCCTGTCGCCCTGGTGGCTGCACAACAAATCCATGTAAGCCCCTATTCGTTTCTCATGGCCGTGGCGTTGGGGGCAAGCATGTGCTTTGCCTCGCCATTCTCCACGCCGCCAAACGCATTGGTGATGAAAGCCGGACACTACAAGTTTATAGACTATGTCCGGGTCGGACTGCCTTTGCAAATTATCATCGGAGTGGCGATGACCTTCCTCCTGCCTGTCTTCTGGCCGTTCTGAGCAAGGCTGGATACTAATTTTGGACTCAGTGAGTCCAAAATTATTTACGACAAGAATGTATAATTTATCTCGGAAGCATCCTTAAAGCCTTATCTTTACTGTCACTGAAACTAAGTTTATTAGTTATAATAACAGCATTTTGTGGGTCGACAACATGTTTTCCCATAATTTGTAATGCTTTTAGTTTGTCGTCATCGAAACTAAAAAACGTCATCATCCTGGCGCACTGGTCGCAAGTATACCAGCAACCAAGCGTCGCCACCTCAAGCAGCGTGTAGCGGTCGTCATCAAAATTGGCATCTTTCACCTTACCATATAGGAAATCGAAGGCATTTTCACTCAACGCATATGGTTGGCATTCACTGTATGGATCTGGATAATTTTCCTGCGGTACTGGAGGCAATACCGGATGATAAACTTCTGCGTCATTTCCACGACAGGAAGGTACAATACACTCTTGATATGAAATCACTTTTCCATCCCTCCCGAAACTGATGTATATGAATTTATCATCTGGATCCAACAACGAACTTTTTCTGTACGTCCATCTGTCTCCATAGGAGTCGAAGCTGGTTGCGTCTGGCTTACCTAATATTTGCATGACCTGCTCTTTAGTCATTCCCCGTTGAACCATATGATCCTTGGCCTGAATGTTAATCAAGCAGGTAAAGAGCATTAATAATGTCGAAAGGACCATCCGCAGAATAAAGTTTTTCCTATTCATATTCTTTTTTGTTTGTTTCTGCAAATTTAGTAGATTATTTTCAATTGATATTAGGGAAATCCCTATGTGCAAGTATTCAATCCCTATATTTGTTATTTAGAATTCACATTCTATATTTTGCATTCTGACAGCCCAACCACTTGCAATGCTCTATTTCTGCCTATAAGTTCTTTGCAAAGCGGAAACATCTCGTTCAACTTACCTCCTCGAAATGCAAAACGTTATTAAATAAGCCATCTGCGTGAGCGTGCTGCAAATGTGCTGCAATTATGGAAATAAGCAACGATAAGCAAACACGCACTCAACTGCTGCAAAGGTAGTACAATCGAGTGGAATATCAAAATAAATACAAAGTTTTGTTTTGTATTCCCGAGTGCTGCCTACCTTATTAAAAGATAGTGCTTTACCACAAAAACACATGATGAAACGCCCCAAAAATTACAAATAAAACACCCCAAAAATTACAAATAAAACACATCAAAAATTACAAATAGATTACAACAAAAACTTAAAATAAAACACATCAAAAACTTAAAATACGTTTGGTAATCAAATTAAAATGAGTACCTTTGCAGCATAAAACAAAATCGAATATGGCATATCTAAATAGAGTCTTTGACTTGCGACTTAAAGCGCATCTTAAAGCAATGGGAGCAGTGCTCATTGAAGGACCAAAATGGTGTGGCAAGACCACCACTGCCAAGCAGTTGGCCAATAGTGTTATTAGTTTACAAGATACTGACCATCGTGAAGAATACTTGGCTACAGCCATTACCAAGCCCTCATTCTTATTAGAAGGGGAAGTGCCTCGCTTGATAGATGAATGGCAAGATGCCCCAATGCTATGGGATGCAGTGCGCACAAAGGTTGATGAGCGTGGGTTGCCTGGTCAATTCATATTGACAGGGTCTAACGCTATTGACGACAGTAAAATCCATCATAGTGGAACAGGGCGTATTTCTCGGATGGAGATGCTGCCCATGAGCCTATGGGAATATGGTGAATCTAACGGCAGCGTATCATTGATGGAGATGTTCGACAATCCTCAAGAAGAAATCTTCGCTACCTCGGAACTAAAAATGGAAGAAATCATATTTGCTGCATGCAGAGGAGGTTGGCCAGCAACATTGAATTTAGGTGACGACAAGTCAAAATTACTTGTTGCCAAAGAGTATGTAAAGTCTGTATATAAGAATGACATATCACGCATAGATGGAGTAAAGAGAAATCAGAAGTTGGCGCACCTGATAATGAAATCATACGCACGCAACATCTCTACATTGGCGAAAACCACATCAATATTGGCAGACGTTACTGCTTCTGATGATGTAGAATGTACCAGGCCTACGCTTGAAAGCTACATAGAGGCATTGGAAAAACTGTTTGTCATTCAGGACATAGAGGCTTGGTGCCCTTCCATAAGGAGCAAGACAACAATCCAAAGTAGACCCAAACGAGCGTTCTGTGATCCATCGGTTGCAGTCGCATCACTCAACCTGTCACCAGAATCCTTAATGACTCAATTAAAGACATTTGGCTTTATTTTTGAGCAAATGTGCGCACGAGATCTTAGGGTGTATTCAGCCTCTCACGATAGTCGCCTGTCATACTATCGCGACCGCTACGGACTGGAAGCCGACTTGGTGCTTCATCTTGACGATGGACGCTATGCTCTGATAGAGTGTAAACTTGGCAGCCGTGAAATAGAAGAAGGAGCCAAACATCTTTTGGAAATTAAACGACTCATTCAAGTGCATAATGAGACAGAAAAGCAGGTGCCGTTGCGCGAACCCGACTTGATGATTGTCATGACAGGTGGCAGCATGGCTTACACACGTCCAGACGGAGTCAAAGTAATACCGCTTGCTTGTTTGAAAGATTAAAAAAGACATGGCATGAATGATATAAGTAAGGACAAGGATTATCAGGAATTCTTTGCAGGAATAAAGGAATTGGCAAAAGGACTTATGCAGATTCGTGAGAGAGCAGCCATAGAGTATGCTCCCATTGTGGAGGAGTTCTGTGCGAGGAAACACGCAACTGCAAATGAAGTAGGCCGGATGCTTGACTATCTGTTTGAGTTTGCCGACGACGAACGCATATTGCTTATGTACAAGAAAGTGTGTCGAAGATTCGTCTATGAATATCCCGACACCATAAGTTATTACATCATGGAGTACAGAAAAGAATATGACCGTGAAAGTCTTATCGGTACCGAATATGAATATTTGCTTCATGAGGATGATGAATCGTTTGACAAAGAACATAAAACAAAACAATAAAAACAGATAGGATATGGGGACAGCATTACTAGCACTCTGCTTCTGCGCGTTGTCGCTCCTGCTTGCACTCTTTGTGAGCTTGTCACCCATAAGTGAGAAGGCAAAGATTAGGTTTATGTATGTTGGTGCTGCGCTGTCGTTGATGGCAGTGCCAATGATGAGCCATTACATTGCAAGCTTGAACGACATTGTGGACGAGCTACGCTATCAAGCCGTGCTTGTGTTCATCGTCGTTGTGTGTTGCTATTGCTTCGTCATGGCAAATATGGTGAAGTACAATGTCATGAAGAAAAAGGTGGCGGTGCTTGAAGATACGGTGGAGAAACTTGAACAGGAACGTGCTGTTGCAATGTCGCAAGCCGTGGATGAAGAGCAGCAGCACAAAGTGCAAGAAGCACTCGACAGGTTTGCTGCGAAAATAAGCGTGTTCAGCAAAGAAGAGCAAGAGACCATCAACGCCTGTGCCATTACATTTGCCGAGCGTAACCTGGTAGTAATACCCAAAGTCAGCATAGCCGTTAATGCCAAGTGCAGCCAAGCCGACCTCATGGCTTATGCCAGCTCCGCTTTCTTCAAGATTGGCAAGAAACGTAAAAGCATAGCCCAATTCCTCAGCATTGTATTCGAAACTTACTTCCCTGGTGGTGAAGGATTCGTGTATAAGAAGATGCCTGGGGCGAAAGACAATGTAAAATAACATGTTTGTTGAAATATGCAAAAACGGTTGAGTATTAAAGTTCTCAACCGTTTCCGTAAATATTTTATTTTAATACAGTGCGAATAACACTCGCTATTTCATTTAGGCCATTTACTATATCATCAAAAGGTGTTCCATAATACCAAATCAGATATTTATAGTGCTTATAATCTTCAGAATTATTAATCTGACTATTATATAACTCCTTAAGCTCCTTATCAGCTTCTTTATCTTTCCAGTTAAAAGACACCTCACCTTTCTTATTTAATGGAAATCCTTGTTCTTTTAAATGCTTTTGATATGAATCAATGCATATTTTATCTTCAGAAACCGAACGATGGCTCAATTCGTTTCGAACTTTTCTCAGATTTTCGCAAATTTCACGCAAATTCCTATTAATTTTATACTCATTATTAAATGCCCATAATTTAGTGCTATATGATATAGCTCCGCTGTAATCAGCAAATTTTCATGCAACATTTTTAAGAAAAATAACATATAGCATTCTTCGGCAATTAAGATGTAGCATTATTGATGCGTTTTGGCAATTAAGATGGCGCAGTACCAAGGTTTCCCTT
>Ga0256405_10005180_pt1 | contig 23058 bp, 5 predicted proteins | sample RumenRJG_02DNA_FD_189096 | JGI IMG/M metagenome (GOLD analysis project Ga0256405, IMG submission 189096) | Bovine rumen microbial communities from Lethbridge, Alberta, Canada - RJG_02 | ecosystem: Host-associated > Mammals > Digestive system > Stomach > Rumen | place: Canada: Alberta | collected... | reverse complement strand
CCAATTTTCATCTGCCGGAATCGACCCTGATCATGCTCGTTTCTGCCTTTGCGGGACGGGAAAACGTTCTCTCCGCCTACCGGGAGGCAGTTGAACAGCGCTACAGATTCTTCAGTTTTGGAGATGCGATGCTTGTGATAGGTGGAACACGCAGGAAGTGAACAGAAAGCTTCCTCCTCTTGAATACCTGCAGGAAAACTCGATTATGAGAAAGATTTACAGAGCGGCTGTAGGCATATCCGATTTGATACCATAAAGTGACCGGGAAGGGTAAAACCTCCCGGTTTTTTTGTTGCAGGATGAACCTGTGAGCGAGGCTATTCTTGAGTGTGATCCGGGTCACATGAGCATCAAGTAACATATATTGCATTAAGGATAGTCGACATATAAGTATGCAGAATCTCAAAAGATACATTTCAAAATGTACTATTTTCCATGCACATCAAATCTGTTATGCGTTTTTGGCATTTTATACATGACTTCTATTAAAAATAGTGGTATTATGTCTCTGTATATTTAGCTTATTATGTATGAATAGAATGGTGTTTTCGTATTACGTATATTTATTATCGATATTTTGAATAAATGTACTGTATTACAGTATTAATGCCATCCGTGTGCTTTTATTTCATGTGGTTTTTATGAAATAGCTGACCGCAAGCCAGCTGTTTTTGGCATGTATGAGAGCAGATATAAAACAGATCGCAGACCATACTTTGTGATCTGATTATATAGATAGTAACTACACACCAATTCACTACCGAGGAGAGTATTCACGATTCTTCTCAACTGCTGTCTGACAAGAAACGGTCAGAGAGCAGTAACAGCAAATGTTTCACGAAGGAGAAAAACATGAGGAATGTAAAGAAACTCCTTGCAGCGTTACTGGTTGCAACTATGTTGTTTAGCGCGAATGGTTTTACTTACGCTGCAGAAACGACGGAAAGTCCAGTAATGCAGGAGGAAGAGGTTGTCGATGACAGTTCTTCCGATTCAAATGAGGAGGAGGAAGCTGCAGTAGAGGAAGAAGCTGCAGAAGAGGACTCCAGCGAGGAAGAAGCACTGCCAGAGGAAGGCTCTGAAGGCCAGTCAGACGCCGCGGCAGAGGAGGAGACCGATAAAGAGTCTTCTGAAGAAGCTGCGCAGCCCGGAACAGAGGACGCGGCATCTTCTGAGACGGACGGTTCCGATCAGCAGGCGCAGGATACATCTGCACAGGACGCATCTGCAGATGAAACCACTGATGCGGCTCAGACTGAAGAAACAACTGCCGCCGCAGAAGAGGAACCTGTTTTTACTGCCGGTCAGCTTGAGGCTAAGGGAAAGGACTATGAAGTCCTTCTGACCTATGAGGCTGATGCGGAAATTCCAGATGGCGCCGAGCTGAAGGTGGAAGAGCTCAAGCAGGATTCCGACGAGTATAAAGAATGTCTGAAGGAGACCGAGTCTAAAGTAGAAAAGGGTATTGCGGAAGCACGTTTCTTTGACATCACGATCTGGAAAGATGGTCAGGAAATTCAGCCCAAGGAAAACAGTACTGTTCGAGTCAATATCACATATAAGAAAGATGCCATCGAAGTTGCAGAAGAAGACAACGGCGAAGTCCAGGCCGTCCACTTCGAGGACGGTACGAAGGACGCCAAGGTCCTCGATACCAAAACCAACGAAGGTAGTGAAGTGAAGGATATTGAGTTTGATACAAAGTCCTTCTCTATTTTTGGTGTTATCTATACAGTAGACTTCACATATGACGGCTATACCTTCTCTATTCCCGGAGAGGGGACTATTCTGCTGAGCGCACTGGCTGAGCAGCTGAATCTTGCTGAGAAGAATTTCGCTCTCGAAAACGTCAAGGAAGTCACATTCTCCAACAACGAACTTCTCAAGATTGAGAAGCAGGAGGAAGACGGCGACTGGCTGCTGACCAGTCTGAAGGCCTTCTCCACCGAGGAGACCCTGACCATCCTGATGGCCGATGGAAGCAAGTTCCTCATCGTGGTGACGGATGCACAGGGCGGAGTGTATGAATACACAATAAAGGAAGCCAATAGCAATGCGATTGAATTGGGTTCTGAATATGCCAGTAATTGGTACTTCTTATCTACGCTTACAACAGACAGTGATGAAAAGTACTATTATGTTACTCCGGTTTCATTGAATGGTTCTACATCAATAAGTGGTTCTATCAATTCGTTTTATAATACCGGAAGCAATAACAATTTAGCCTTTATACCGATTGGAAATGAAACCGGCACCCCAACCTGGGCGGGCCTTGCTTCGCATGCATATCAATCAGGAGATTCAGTAACCAGTGAACTTATTCATGTCTCCAATAATGCTAATAATTACGGTGATATTGTTAATGGCAATAATAATAATCGTGAAGAATTTGGCAATGAAAGCATTCTTGGCAAATATAAGATCACATCGACTGATAGTGATGGTGTTGGCACTATAACACTTGGGACTTTGCCCAATCTTAAGCTTAAGACAGTTTTCAAGGATTCAAACGGGGATGAAATTAGCGGTAATCTTCCGAACGATTACAAGCTGCTTATCAAAATGGTAAGAGACGGGAATACTTACTATGCCCTTCAGCCGGTAGATACAAGCAGCAACCCTTCAGCTCCTTCAGCCCCTTTGAAATTCTATAAATATACTGAACAGTGGGGCCAGGGCAGAATTGGTACAGACCCATATTATTACTCAGGCAATGGATCTGAAACTATTTCCACACAGGTTGTAACAGGTGCAGACAGCTTGACTGCGGACTTGATTCAGCACAGAGTTTCCGGCGCAGTTTTTTACAATGAGAATACTATTGGCGGCACACAGAGTAGTGATTTGACCAAGGATCTTTTCTCTACTTCTTCTGAAATTAATGAATCAGATGGTGTCAATATCATGACTACTACCTTCGAAAAGCAGAAGGATGACGGTGTGGATCATGATATTACTGTTAGTTTCTATGAAGAGCATAAACCTGATGTCAGCGATGCAGTGCTAAAAACCGGTAATAATATGGGTGAATCGGAGAATGCGTATTTCTTCCGTGTTCGCCTCTATAATAACGGGAAGCTCGTTGCCTATAAGATCGTTCCTGTGACAGCAGCTGAAGCCGGCACGGCAAACAGCAGTGGAAAATTTACGCATACAATTGCAGCTGACGAGGAATTCCAGCTGGTAGATGATAAGGGCATAGATATTACGAACGGAAAACTTCACTATGACCCGACCGTATATACAAGTGATGTTCGTCTCTATAAAGCAAATACTGCAGGTCAGCTTCCGGCGAATCTGTCAGAAGTATCATCTAAAGGAACGGATACTCTAGCTGGATTTGATTTCTGGTATAACAACTATAAAGAGAACAAAGACGGCGACACGATCACGAAAACTCAGACGGATATAGGCCTGTATAGTGCTTATAAGAAAAAATACCAGGTTCAGATTGTAATTGATCCGTCGGCGGCACCTACAAGTGCTGATGGTATTCAGATGTCTGTTGAAGCAGCGCATCAGACCTCAAATACTGATAAATTAGCAATCAGTGATATTGCTGCCGGTGTTTCCTATCGTACAGAAACGGCTGAAGGTGGGAAAAAGATCATAACCTATCTGATTGAGGATCAAACAACGAATCCGGCCTCATTCAATTGGACTGATCATCCCAATAATAATACAATTAGCGGCAATGAGACCTTCACATTGCTTCTGAAGCAGAATAACAAGGACATCACTAATGGTTATCCGGTTAAGATTGGTGATAAGTATTATAATGTCAGCTATGATACAGGCATAATTGAGGGCAAAAACAGAGTCATAGATGATGCAAATGCCGTAACTACGATCACACATTTCATCAATCTGACTGAAGCTAAATATGAAGCAGCGATTGATCCTTACGATGTACTTGGAGAAGGTGCGGAATATGGAGTTATTGCAGATGAGTATGAAAGAAAGGAACATACTGAGACTAACTTTGCAGTAAACAAATATTTTGAAAATACAGGAGCTGGTATCGATCTAGCTGCAAACGGCGGCGAATCAGAAGGAATGCCGTTCTATGTTGGTGAGTACAATCATTTCAAATTCACGGGAAATACAAAGGTAAATCCGGATATTTACACACCGAGCAGCAGAACAGAGGCTTATGTACACAGCAAGAATAATTCCGATGAAGCAGAGGATCATATCCACCAGGATGGAACGGGTTATGATGTTACTGTTATTCCTACACCTAAGAGCGAAGTGAAGACTTATGTGGACGGACTGATCGAGAAGCTGTCAAGTTCATCGAGCACATATGCAGGAAAGACCACTATCAAAGCTCCGGCGGGAAAAGTCCTTGATACAACATCCCTTCCTGATAACGTGACTATTTATGTGGATGCAACGGACCTGCAAATCGGCGAAACAGGCTGGGAGATCAAAAAGCTCGAAGGCCAGAGCATTGTGATCAACAAGCCCGGTGACTCTGTTCATATTTCGAAGGAATATGTATCTGTATATAAGAAGGGCGAAGACGGAAGCTTGGTTCCGATAGTTGAGAGGCTTGATTCTAACACCGGCGGAAACGGCGGGAATAAGGAGCATAATAATGCAGTTGAGAACCATATTCTGAACCATATCGTTATCAACGCATATGAAGCTTCAAATGTTACATTTACGGATGGACCTGCCGGTCTCTTCCTTGCACCGAACGCAAATTTCGAGGAAGTAAACGGATCAGGTACTGGCTGGGTAGCAACAGGAAAGAAGTTTACCCAGACAGGTGCTGAGTGGCACTTCTTCCGTACACAGAGACGCTATAAGACAAACGGTGATTTCAAGCTTTCCGGACAGAAGAAGATCGTCGACGCAGCCGGTACAGAGAAGGAGTATTCTGAATTCAGCTCGTTGACTTTTAAATTCGAGCTCTACGAATGCGATAAAAACGGAAATGTCGCACAAGGTGCAAAAGCTCGCGATACGGTAACTGCAGGCTCTGATGGCACGTTCAGCTTCAATAAGCTGAAGTATACACAGGCACAGGTACCGCAGGGATCGACGCAAAAATTCTATTATGTCATCAAAGAGCAGGTGCCTGCAGGCGGCGAAGTCGGAAGCGTTAAATATGATGCAGATCCGGTTTATGTAAGAGTTGTCGCAACAGATGACGGAAGCGGAAACATCGGTTTTGCTATTTCGACCAGGACTAAGAAGAGTGATGGCTCATGGTCAGAATGGAAAGTGATTCAGGTTGGTGGCACTGACACTGACAAGGTTTATGGAATTGGTGACTTTAACAATACTTATGAAGAGCAGAAAGGCTCTTTAAAAGTCAAGAAGATCGTCAACGGCGACAACGCCAAAGATAATCAGTATCAGATCGCGGTCAAGAACAGCGAGGGTCACTATTTTGACCTTAGCGGAAATGACGAAGGAACAACAGCTTCCTATATTACTTTCGCCAAGGACCAGGAGCAGACATGGACGAATCTTCCTGCAGGTACATATACTGTAGAAGAAAAGGACGCGTCTGTAACAGGTTATACCTGGACAGTGAGCGGCACAGGCAATGTGGAAGTCGCGGGCGGCCAGACAGCTACAGCTGATGTGTCTAACACATACGTTAAGCACACAGAGGCAGAGATCAAGGCTGAGAAGAACTTTACAGGACGCAACTGGAAGTCCACTGACAGCTTTGAGTTTGTTCTGAAACCTGTCGACAATGCACCTATGCCTTCTGACGCTGAGACTGCAGAAGATGGCGGCAAGCAGAAAACGGCTGTGGCGAAAAATGCGACGGCGGTATCTTTTGGAACGATTCCTTACACCGAAGAAGGTACCTATAAGTATACAATTACTGAAACGAAAGGTAATCTGCCTGGAGTCACATATGACACAGATGCCCACGAAGTCACAGTAACAGTGACAAAAGATCGCAGCAATCATCTCGTTGCAACTGTCACCTATGACGAAGGCACGGATGCACAGAAGATCACCAACACCTTCGCAGCTGTAACTAAACATTTTGAAGCGACAAAGGAAATCAATAACTGGGGTACTGCAGAGAGCTTTACATTTACTCTTACCGCGCAGTCTCCTGCTGATGCTCCGATGCCGGAAACCAGCGGCAGAACGGCAACAGCAACAAAAGGACATGAAACTGCAGTATTCGGAGATATCACATATGAGGCTCCTGGCACATACGTCTATGTCATCAAAGAGACGGATGATCATGTACCCGGAATCACATATGATACCAGCGAGCATATTGTGACGGTAGTTGTCAGCCAGAACACAGATACAAACAAACTCACCGCAGCAGTCACTTATGGTACAGGAGAAGATGCTTCGGACAGCCTGACGATCAGCAATACCTTTACCAAGGCACAGGCTGAGCTGAAGGCCACTAAGTCGATCAATGACTGGGGAAGCGCAGAGAGCTTTACATTTACACTTGCACCGGTTGACGGCTCTCCTATGCCCGATGATGCGGCGACAGTGGAAAAGACTGTGACCAAGGACGGAGACCTCACAGCGGTATTCGGTACAATCAAGTATGGCGAAATCGGCCAGTACAAGTACACGATCACCGAGACTGATGGCGGAGTACCCGGTGTTACCTACGACACCACTCCTCACCAGGTTATTGTGGATGTTCACAAGGCATCTGACAGCAATGCTCTGGTGGCAGACGTTACTTATGACGGAAATTCCTCACTGACCATCACAAACAGATATGCTTCCGCAAATCTTGCGCTGCAGGCCACAAAGTCAATAAATGATTGGGGCGATGCGACAAGCTTTACCTTTAAACTTGCAGCCGGAAAGAGCACGGTTAACGGCGAAGAAGGAACTTCTCCTATGCCCGATTCTGATACGGCAACAGCTACAAAGAACAATATGACCGCTCTGTTCGGCAGCGTGAAATACGAGGAGGCAGGAACATATAACTACACTATTACAGAAGTGGATGATCATGTCGCAGGTATCACCTACGATACGACACCTCATAATGTAGTAGTAACAGTAGAGAGAGATGCAAATGGCAATCTGGTCGCATCTGCAAAATATGACAATCAGGACAGCCTTACGATCACAAACACATTTACTTCTTTGAAGAAGCAGCTCGAGGTGACCAAGTCAATCGAGGAGTGGGGCGAGGCAACCAGCTTTACCTTCAAGCTTGCAGCCGCAAGTAAAGGCGTTCCTATGCCTGCAAGCGATACCGCCACAGTAACAAAGGGCGGAAGCATGAAGGCAGTATTCGGTGAGATTGAATATAAGACCACCGGAGAGTATGACTACACGATCACAGAGCAGAATGACGGCGTGGACGGTGTCACTTATGATACGACTCCTCATCCTGTACATGTCAGTGTCACCAAGAATGCGACGACCAATGCTCTTGAAGCAACGGTAACTTATGGTGAAGGCGAGGATGCAGGCAGCAGCCTCACGATCACCAACACCTTCACAGCTGCTGAGGCAGAGCTGAAGGCTACGAAGGAATTCGATGCCTGGGGCAAGGCCACAAGCTTTACATTTGATCTGGCGGCAGTGAGCGCAGTAGATGCAGAAGGCGGTGCGATCAGCCCGATTCCCGTACCGGATTCGATGACCGCGACGGCAACACAGGCGGCAAAGACAGCTTCCTTTGGCAAGATCAAATATAACCAGGCCGGAACTTACACGTACACAATTACCGAGCAGAACGGCGGTGTAGACGGCGTTTCCTATGACACAACACCTCATACTGTTGTAGTAACTGTGTCAAAAGATGAAGAGACGAACGCCCTTTCCGCATCCGTTAAGTATGATGACAAAGACAGTCTGACCATCAAGAATACTTATGCTTCTACCAAGGCAACAATTGAAGCAACCAAGGAATTTAATGACTGGGGCAAGGCGACAGAATTCAAGTTTGATCTTGCAGCAGTGACCGAAGGCGCACCGATGCCTGCGAGCACAACAGCAACAGCAACAGAGCAGAAACCGCTGGCAAGCTTTGGTGAGATCACGTATGAGAAGGCAGGCGTCTACGAGTACACGATCACCGAACGGAACGGCGGAGCAGACGGTGTCACTTATGACACTACAGCTCACTCTGTAACCGTGACCGTAGCTAAGGCAAATGATGCAACAAACAAACTGACAGCGACTGTCAAGTATGGCGATGCAGACAGCCTGACGATCACCAATACTTATACATCGGTGAAGAAAGAGCTTGAAGCTACCAAGCAGATCAACGACTGGGGGACTGCAGAGAGCTTTACCTTTACACTGAAAGCAAAAGGCAATGCACCTATGCCTGCTGGCACAAAAGATGGTGCCAAGTCCGTAGATGTGACAAAGAATTCTCCTCTGGCTGAATTCGGAGAGATCGAATACGAGGCAGCAGGAACTTACGAGTACACAATCACTGAGGAAAAGGGCGACGCAGACGGCGTGACCTATGACACGACGGCACATACCGCAGTTGTCACAGTTGCAAAGGATCCTGCAACCAATGCGCTGAGTGCAACAGTGAAATATGACGGCGAAGATGCCCTTACTATTACCAACAAATATGCATCCGCAAATGTTGACCTTCAGGCGACGAAACAGTTCAGCGACTGGGGCAAGGCAGACAGCTTCACATTTACACTGGAAGCCGTCAGTAAGGATGCTCCTATGCCCGAAGGAACAAACGAAGGCAAAAAGACAGCGACAGCCACTTCGGCGGCTACTACTGCTAACTTCGGAAGCATCACTTACAAGAACGCAGGTACATACGAGTACACCATCACGGAAACGGATGACGGCAAGGACGGCGTGACCTATGACACGAAACCTCATAAGGTTATCGTGACCGTCACAAAGGATGCCAACAACAAGCTGGTCGCAGAGGCAAAATATGATGACAAGGATAGCCTGATCATCACCAATACCTACGAAGCGGCTAAGGCAACTCTGGAAGCGACCAAGAGCTTCGAAGACTGGGGCAAGGCAGACAGCTTCACCTTCAATCTGGAAGCAGTAGACGGCGCACCTATGCCTGCAGGCACTGAAGAAGGCAAGAAGTCCGGTATTGCAACACAGAGTACTCCTGTTGTGAACTTCGGCGAGATCACATTTGAGAAGGCCGGAACTTACAAGTACACAATCACGGAGCAGAACGGCGGAGCGGACGGCGTCACCTATGACACGACCCCTCACAATGTCGTTGTGACAGTGACCAAGGGTGAAGGAAACAAGCTCAGCGCAGAAGTCAAGTATGATGATGCAGAGAGCCTGACCATCACGAACACATATGCCTCCACAAAGGCAACCATCGAAGCAACCAAGGAATTTGAGGACTGGGGCAAGGCCGATGAGTTCAAGTTCGACCTGGCGGCAGTGACCGAAGGGGCACCGATGCCGTCTGAGACGACAGCGACGGCAACAGAGCAGAACCCGCTGGCAAGCTTCGGCGAGATTGAGTATGAGAAGGCAGGAACCTACGAATACACGATCACGGAGCAGAACGGTGGAGCAGACGGCGTCACCTATGACACGACAGCCCACAAGGTAAAAGTAACAGTAAATAAGGCAAATGATGCAACCAATAAGCTCACAGCAACTGTGACTTATGATGGAAAAGCGAGCCTGATCATTACCAATACTTATGCAGCAACAGAGGCAACCCTGGAAGCAACCAAGGATTTCGCAGACTGGGGCAAGGCCGATGAGTTCAAGTTCGATCTGGCGGCAGTGACCGAAGGGGCACCGATGCCGGAGAGCACAACGGCGACAGCTACCAAGGATGCACCGCTCGCAAGCTTTGGCAAGATCACGTATGAGAAGGCCGGAACCTACGAGTACACGATCACGGAGCAGAACGGCGGAGCAGACGGCGTCACCTATGATACGAAGCCTCATAAGGTCGTGGTCACAGTATCGAAAGCAAATGATGCAACGAACAAGCTGACAGCAACTGTCAAGTATGACGATGCGGCGAGCCTGACAATCACCAACACCTACACATCCACGAAGAAGGAGCTTGAAGCTACCAAGCAGCTCGACGATTGGGGAACTGCCAAGAGCTTTACCTTTACGCTCGAAGCGAAGGGCGATGCGCCTATGCCTGCAGATGCAGCAGAGGGCAAGAAGTCCGTGGATGTAACAGAAAATGCAACTCTGGCCAAATTCGGCGAGATCGAATACGAGAAGGCAGGAACTTACGAGTACACGATCACAGAGGAGAAGGGCGATGCGGACGGCGTGACCTATGACACGACTGCGCATACAGCAGTTGTCACGGTCGCAAAGGATCCCGACACCAATGCACTGAGTGCAGCGGTGAAATATGACGGCAAGGATACCCTGATCATTACCAACAGGTATGCATCCTCCAATGTCGAGCTTCAGGCTACCAAGGAGTTCAACGGCTGGGGCAAGGCAGACAGCTTCACATTTACACTGAAACCTGTCAGCAAGGATGCACCCATGCCTGAGGGAACAAATGATGCAGGCGAAAAGACAGCAACTGCCACCCAGGCGGCGACCACTGCCAAGTTCGGAAAGATCACATACAAGAAAGCAGGAACTTACGAGTACACGATCACCGAGACCGACGACGGCAAGGACGGCGTGACTTACGATACGACCCCTCATAAGGTTATCGTGACAGTCACTAAGGATGCCGACAACAAGTTGGTCGCAGTGGCAAAATATGATGATAAGGACAACCTGATCATCACCAATACTTATGAAGCAACCAAGGCAACTCTGGAAGCGACGAAGAGTTTCGCAGACTGGGGCAAGGCAGACAGCTTTACCTTCGATCTGGAGGCAGTCGGAAACGCTCCCATGCCTGCAGGCGCAGCAGAAGGCAAAAAGTCCGGTATCGCGACAAAGGATACTCCTGTCGTGAACTTCGGCGAGATCACCTATGAGAAGGCCGGAACCTATGAGTACACGATCACCGAGCAGAACGGCGGAGCGGACGGCGTGACGTATGACACGACCCCTCACAATGTTGTTGTGACAGTGACAAAGGGCAAAGGCAACAAGCTCAGCGCAGAGGTCAAGTATGATGATGCTAAGAGCCTGACTATCACGAATACATATGCCTCCACAAAGGCAACCATCGAAGCAACAAAGGAATTTGAGGACTGGGGCAAGGCAACAGAGTTCAAGTTCGACCTGGCGGCAGTGACCGAAGGCGCTCCGATGCCGTCTGAGACGACAGCGACAGCAACAGAGAAGAACCCGCTGGCAAGCTTCGGCGAGATTACATACGAGAAGGCAGGAACCTACGAGTACACGATCACCGAGCAGAACAGCGGAGCAGACGGTGTCACCTATGACACGACTGCACACAAAGTAAAAGTAGTAGTAACGAAGGCAAATGACGCCACCAATAAGCTCACAGCAACCGTGACTTATGATGGAAAAGAGAGTCTGACCATCACGAACACTTACGAAGCTACCAGCGCTGAACTGAAGGCAACGAAGGAGTTCAATGATTGGGGTAAGGCTGACAGCTTTACATTCAACCTTGCGGCAGTTACCAAGGATGCACCGATGCCTGCTAAGACATCGGCAACAGCAACAAAGGATGCCGCTGAAGCAAGCTTTGGCAATATCACATTTGAAAAGGCGGGAACTTACGAGTACACGATCACTGAAGTAAATGACGGCGTTGACGGTGTAAGCTATGACACGACAGCCCATAAGGCAGTTGTGACAGTCAGCAAGGCACAGGGCACCAACAAGCTCAGCGCATCCGTTAAGTACGACGGCAAGGACAGCCTGACCATCACGAATACATTTACAGCAGCCGAAGCTGCACTGGAAGCAACCAAGAGCTTCAACGACTGGGGCAAGGCAGAGAGCTTCACCTTTGAACTGGCAGCAGTGACCAAAGATGCACCTATGCCGGAGAAGACGGAAGCGACTGCTACGAAGAATAATGTAAATGCAGTATTCGGAAAAGTGGTTTATGACAAAGCAGGAACCTATGAGTACACGATCACAGAACGCAACGGCGGCGTGGACGGCGTGACCTACGACACGACGGCACACAAGGTGAAGGTCGAAGTGACCAAGGCCGATGATGCAACGAATGCACTGACCGCAAAGGTTACTTATGACGGAGATGCAACTCTGATCGTAACCAACACCTATGCGGGCACCAGCGTGACTCTGCAGGCAACTAAGGAGTTCAACGACTGGGGCAAGGCGGACAGCTTTACCTTCGATCTCGCTGCAGTGGGCGACGCACCGATGCCGGAGAACAACGTGGCGACAGCGACTGAGAGCGCTAAGACCGCTGTATTCGGAAGCATTGAGTACGAGAAGACTGGTAAATATGAGTACACGATCACAGAACGCAACGACGGCGTGGACGGTGTGACTTATGACACGAAAGCCCACAAGGTAGTTGTCAATGTGACCAAGGACGCCAACAATAAGATGACCGCAAAGGCCGCTTATGACGGCAAAGACAACCTGACCATCACGAACACCTTCACATCAGTGAAGGCTCACTTCGAGACGACCAAAAAATTCAACGACTGGGGCAAGGCAGAGAGCTTCACATTCGATCTTGCAGCAGTGACCAAGGGTGCACCGATGCCTGCTGAGACATCGGCAACAGCGACCAAGGGCAAAGCTGCAGTCTTCGGAGATATGGAGTTTGACAAGGCCGGAACCTATGAGTACACGATCACCGAGCAGAATGACGGAGTGGACGGCGTAAGCTATGACGTAACTCCTCACAAAGCGACGGTAGTTGTGACCAAGGACGCAGAGACGAACGAGCTCAGCGCTGTGGTAACATATGACGGAGAGAAGAGCCTGACCATTACGAACACCTTCGAATCAGTGAAGGCTCATATTGAGGCGACAAAGGTCTTTGAAGGTCGTGATTGGGCAAATGCAGACGAGTTCGAATTTGAACTTGCAGCAAAGACAGAAGGCGCACCGCTGCCTAAGGTGACTACACTCAAGGCTACAAAGAATAACCAGACAGCTGTTTTTGGTGACATGGAATTTGTCAAAGCCGGAGATTACGAGTACACAGTAACTGAGAAGGAAGGAACTAATAAGGGAATCACTTATGACACCGCTCCTCATACAGTGACGGTTAAAGTAACAAAGGCTAAAGATGCAACCAATAAGCTGACAGCAACCGTAGATTACGGCAATGCTGAAAAACTGGAGATCAAGAACACCTATTCAGCTACAGGTGATGTTGAGCTCGAAGCCCATAAGAAACTGGAGGGTGAGACCGGAAAGGTTCTTAAGCCTGAACAGTTCAGCTTTGAACTTTACGAGGGAAGCAAACTGCTGCAGACCAAGAAGAACAATGCTGAGGGCAAGGTTACATTTGACAAGATCACATACACTAAGCCCGGAACTTATAACTACACCATCAAAGAAAAATATGAGGACAAGGGCGGCTACACCTTCGATACAAATGAGAAGAAGGTCGAAGTAAAGGTGGAGGATAATCTCGATGGTACACTGACATGTACACCTGATTATGGTAAAGAAGGAAGCGCAACTTTCACCAATAAATATGAGGCGAGAGGATCCGTAGTTCTCAAAGCTCATAAGACACTTGAGAACAGAAAACTGGACGACAAGCAGTTCAGCTTTGAGCTGTACAACGAGAAAAATGAGAAGATCCAGACGGTCAGCAATGATTCCGAAGGAAATGTCGCATTCAACTCGATTGAGTACAAAAAGCCCGGTACATATAAGTACACGATCAAGGAACTTGTAGAGACCAAGAAGGGTTATACCTTCGACGAGTCTGTGAAGACGGTTGAAGTAACAGTCACTGACCTTGACAACGGAATCCTGGCAGTGAATGTCAAGTATGACGGAAGCGACAAGATCCCTGAGTTCAAAAACAAGTATGATGCATCTGTCAAAGTCAGCAAGACTGACATCGCAAACGGCAAGGAGCTCGAAGGCGCGAAGATCCAGATCATCGACAAGGACGGAAATGTTATTGCAGAGTGGGTATCCACCAAGGAAGCCCACGAAGTAACAGGCCTGAAGACCAACGCAACCTACACGCTGCATGAAGAAGTAGCACCTGAAGGATACACGATCGCAGCAGATACTAAATTCACCATCGACGAGAGCGGAAATGTGACAAGCACTGGAACGATCACAGAAGGCGGTGTATTGTTAGTGGAAGACGCGATGACGAGTGTCAAGGTCAGCAAAGTCGACATTGCTGACGGCAAAGAGCTCGAAGGCGCGAAGATCCAGATTCTCGATAAGGACGGAAAGGTCGTTGAGGAGTGGACATCCGGCAAGGAAGCCCACGAAGTTAAAGGCCTGAAGACCGACGAGAAGTACACACTGCGTGAGACAGTAGCACCGGATGGCTATACAGTCACAACAGACACAACATTCACAATCGACAAGAACGGAAAGGTGACCAGCACCGGAACGGTTTCTGAAGAAGGCGTGATGTTAGTCGAAGATGCGATGACAGTCGTCAAGGTGAGCAAAGTCGACGTAGCTGACGCCAAGGAACTCGAAGGCGCGCATATCCAGATCATCGTCAAGGAAGGTCTGTTCAAGAGAGAAAAGGTCGTTGAGGAGTGGGATTCCACCAAGGAAGCTCACGAAGTAAAAGGCCTTAAGACCGGCGTCGAGTATATCCTGCGTGAGACAGTAGCGCCTGATGGATACACAGTCACAACAGACACAACATTCACGATCGACAAGAACGGAAAGGTGACAAGCACCGGAACGGTTTCTAAGGAAGGCGTGATGTTAGTCGAAGATGCGATGACAGTTGTCAAGGTGAGCAAGGTCGACATAGCTGACGGCAAGGAGCTCGAAGGCGCGACGATCCAGATCATCGACGAGAACGGCAAGGTAGTCGAGGAGTGGACATCCGGCAAGGAAGCCCACGAAGTGACAGGCCTTAAGACCGGCGTGAAGTACACACTGCGTGAGACAGTAGCGCCTGACGGATACACAGTAACAACAGACACAACATTCACGATCGACAAGAACGGAAAGGTGACAAGCACCGGAACAGTTTCTAAAGATGGTGTGATGTTGGTAGAAGATGCGATGACCGAAGTCAAGGTAAGCAAGGTCGACGTAGCAAACGGCAAGGAGCTTGCCGGCGCGAAGATCCAGATTCTTGACGAGAACGGAAAGGTTGTTGCCGAGTGGACTTCCGGAAAGAAGCCGCACGTAGTGAGAGGCCTCAAGACCGGTGTGAAGTATACACTGCACGAAGTTGTCGCACCCAACGGTTATAAGATCACTGCGGATACTACCTTCACTATTGATGAGAATGGCAAGGTGACAAGCAGCGGAACCATAACAAAGGACGGTGTCCTGCTCGTTGAGGATGCCAAGAAAGAAACGCAGACAAAGAAAACCACCACAAAGAAATCTTCCGGTACGAAGAAATCTTCCGGCACAAAGAGAAAAGGCGCAGGAACCGGCGATAATTCGCCTCTTGGCGTACTCTTCGGAGGACTTGTGATCGGAGCAGCCGGTATTGCTGCACTTCTCTGGGCACGTAAAAAACGCGGCAAGGATGCAGAATAATTGCTGAACCTGCCGGATATTCTTCCAGGGACACACAAATAAAGGGAACTGACCGGCCATGCCTGCGGCATTGCCGGCAGCCCTGAATTACCATCATGAAATACCAGAAAGCAGTCCGCGGACCCAAAAGGTTTGCGGACTGCTTTTCATTTGACCCGGGCACTGCTCCCACGCCCGGCGATAAGAAGAGTTTTGGTTACAAGTCACACCCGCACCAAACACTTTGCTGTTTGGTGCGGGGCCTGCAGCCCTGACCGGGCTCAAGGGCGTTTTCCATTGGCCGAAGGCCAATTTGGAATGGAAAACGCCCCGTTACTGGTCACGGTGTGACCAGTAACGAGTTTTGCTGTCCCGCAGACATGCATTCTGTGGTAGAATAGAGAACATGAGAACTATGCTGCTAAACAGAATTGAAAACAAAAGACACAGGGGGACGCAGATTTCTGTGATCCTTCCTGCTCATAATGCGGAAAAAACACTGCGAAGGGCGGTGGAGAGTGTCCTCGAGGCCATGAAGACTGTAGAGGCGGACGCAGTGATCGCATCCCGCCTGCAGGCGGATGATTCAGAAAAGCCGCTTTTTGAAATCCTGATCATTGAGAATGGTTCAGAAGATGCTACGGAGTTTACAGCCAGGAAGCTTGAGGCGGAAAGCAATGGCAGAGTCCGCCTCCTGAAATCGGAGACGGGGGTTTCCAATGCCCGCAACCGCGGCCTTGAAGAGGCCTGTGGGGAGTGGATCCTCTTTTTGGATGCGGATGATTATCTGCTCGAAGGCGCTGGTGCGGTGCTTAGAGACGCGCTGCATTTTACGGGGACGGATCTGATCGTCTGCAGTTACGAAGCCGGAGGTCAGCAGATCCATCTCTGCCCGCCCGGGGGCGAGCGCTTTGCGGGAGAGCAGGTCGGCGATATCATCGTTCGTATGATCGAGAACCCGACGCGCTATACCAGCGTCTGGACCAAACTGTTCCGCAGAGATTTCATCGAGCGGCAAAAGCTCCGTTTTGATCCCTCGCTCCGTCTCTCGGAGGACAGTTTCTTCCTCATCCGATATCTGACCGGCTGCAGGCGGATCAGACTCTTGGACCGGCCTTTTTATCATTATTCGACAGACACCGGATCTGTGGTGCGCACCTGGGACGGCACGAAGGAGGAGGGGTATAAGAGATCTCTCTGCGCTGTGCAGGATTTTCTGAAAACGCAGCCTCCCGCGATCCGGCAGGCCGGCGCTGGCTATGGAATGATGCAGTTTAATCTGCTGATGGTGCGGGAGGTTTTCTCCCTGTCCAGTCCTCTGTCCGCGGGTGAAAAGATCCGCACGATGAAGAGGATCGCCGCAGAGGAACCATTTGCGTCTGCGATCGCCGCCTATGATCCGCAACGACACACTGGCGCCAGATACCTGCCCTTCCGTTTCCTGAAGCACAAAATGGCGGCTGCCGCTGCCGGTATTTATACCGCCAGGGCTATCCAGAATGCACGGCGGGAAGGAAGATTGCTGTAAGGGATATTGCTGTAAGGAATATTGCTGTAAGATTGTAAGACCAGCCTGAAAAACGCAGCCGGACAGGTGACAGGGAAAGAACTGATACCGGCAATCGCAGAGGATAACTTATGTATAATGTACTGGTTTTCGGTATGACGGAAAATCCCGGTGGAGTAGAAAGCTTTCTCATGAACTATTACCGCCGGATCGACCTGAGCCGCTTTCATTTTGATTTTTTGTGCAACTCTTATGATCCGGTGGCGTTTGAGGACGAGATCCATGCCATGGGCGGCCGGACGGTTCATTTCACTTCCAGGCGGCAGAACCCCATCCGCTTCCGAAAAGAGCTCGAGTCGTTTTTTGCCAGACATGCCCATGAATACCAGGCCATCTGGGTCAATGTCAACAGCCTTGCCAACATTGACTATCTGAAGATGGCAAAAAAATACGGTATCCCCAAGAGGATCATCCACAGCCATAATGCTCAGAATATGGATTCCAGACTGCGCGGCATGCTGCATGAGGCAAACAGAGACGCTGTCGGCAAATACGCCACGGATTTCTGGGCCTGTTCAGAGTATGCGGCCAAATGGTTCTATGCAGGAAAGGGCGGCAGGGGAGAACTCCGCCATCCCGCTGTTATCATCCGCAATGCGATCGATGTGGAAAAGATCCGCAACGGAATCGCAAGAAGAGAAGAATTCCGCAGACAGGCCGGCGGAGAAGCCGACTGGTCCGACAAATATATCATCATTTGCATCGGGCGTCTTCATTTCCAGAAAAACCAGAAATTTGCCATTGACATTATGGCGGAACTGGTTCCGGAAATGCCGGACGCACGACTTGTCTTAGTCGGACAGGGCGAGGACGAGGACATGCTGCGTGCGCACGCAAGGGAAAAGGGTGTGGAGAACGAAGTGTATTTTGCAGGTGTGGTGACCGACATTCCCGGCTGGCTGGCCGCCTCCGACTTTTTCCTCTTCCCGTCCGTTTTCGAAGGACTCGGCATCGCGGGACTCGAGGGACAGGCTTCAGGCCTCCCTACACTTGCATCCGCGGATGTGATCCCCGACGATATAGCCGTCACAGACCGCCTTCGTTTCTATCCGCTTGACAAGGGACCCGACCAGTGGGCCAATGAGATCATACTGATGCGAAACAGCATGGATGCCAGACCTCTCACTGAAGATGATCCCATGTTTGAACTGCTTCTTGAAGACTTTACGCAAAAGGGATACAATAGCGCGGCAGAGGTAAAAAGGCTGGAAACACTTCTGCTGCCGCCGACCAGGAAATAAAAGATCAGGAAAGCTGCCTCATTTCCGGCCATACAGGTAAAGAAACGGTGCGCTCCTGCAGCCGCAGACAGAGGTATAAATAAACTTGGAAAACTTCCTCTTTTCCGGCCTGACAGGTGAGAATCGACACACTTTTGCAACCGCAGAAAGATAAAAAGATTAATAAGATGAAAAAACTTACACTGGATGAGATCCGCGGCCTGGAGCTGGAGCTCCTGGACGCTTTTACAAAACTTTGCGAACAAAATGATATTTATTTTACCCTGGGCGGCGGAACCCTGCTCGGCGCGATCAGGCACCAGGGCTTTATCCCGTGGGACGATGATATTGATGTCATGATGCCCAGGCCCGATTATGAACGCCTTTTCCATCCGGAGGATCTGGATCTGACCGGTTTTCCGGACTATATGGAGTTCAAAAGCTATCGGGACGGGAGTCTGAATTATCCCTTTATCAAGCTGGTCGACACCCGCACCTTTGTCGATTTTCCTTATTATGACAATGAAACAAATGTCAACCAGATCTGGATGGATATTTTCCCAATCGACGGAAATCCGGAGGACAAAAAAGAGAACCGCCGTATCTATGAGAAATCCCTTCGTCTCCGCAAGCTGATTTTTATAAAGCTTGCAAAAAAGGGTGAGGGAAAGACCCTGCTCAAAAAGGTCCTGAAGCCGGCTGTGATCGCCGGACTCAAGGTGGCTATGCCCATGCCCAGGCTCCTCAAAAAGATCGACGATCTGTCCATGTCCATTCCCTACGACAGCACACCCTATGTGGGCTGCATTATGTGGGGCTATGGACCCAGAGAGCGCATGTCCCGCAGGAAATTCATGATCCCCGTCAAGGTTCCCTTTGAAGGAAGGATGATGAACGCACCTTCCAACTACGATCATTACCTGCGCGGACTGTATCACGATTACATGCAGCTTCCGCCCGTAGAGAAAAGGATCATGCACGGGATGGATGCATGGCTCCTGGAGCCGGGAGAGACGAAAGAAGACATCGTCCCCTGAGCTGCTTTTTGGAGCTCCCTTTTGCATTTTTATACAGACCCGGATACCGGACAGGTTCACTTGCAGCGTGTCCTGACTGATCCGAAGCATCATAGCTGCTTCACTTGCGTCGTCCCCTGACTGGTCCTCCGGGTATCTGTGATACTTCGAAGAGCAACGGAGAAGAAAATATATGGTTTTTGACAGTAAAGCCGTCAGACTCCGGATCCCGCAGGATGCACCGCGGGTCCGGCTTGATGAGCTTATGACTTTTGCAGGACTCATATTCTGGGTGGTGCAGGCATATATTGACGACAGCGGTTTCGGCACCATCATAGGTGACGAATTTACGAAACTGACCAGATATGTCTGCCTGCTGATATTCCTGGTCCGGATCCTGCTTTCGGATATGCATCTGGCGGCCCGGGCGGTTTCGACAGTCGCGGCGGTTTTCTGTGCCGTGATGATGATCCAGAGGATGTCGGGAGCCGGCATTACCTTTCTGTATATCTTTCTTATGATCATGGCACTCAAGGATATTTCCTTTAAAAAGACTTGCAAGGTCATGTTCTGGACCTGCCTGATCTGTTATTTTACGGTCGTCCTTGCGGACGCGGTCGGACTGATCGGCCTGCCTCCCATGGTGGACGGCGATCGTGTTCGTGAATATCTGGGATTCCGCTTTGTTTCCTTCCCCTCTTTTTATATTTTCAATATATTTTTCTGCGGCGCCTATGCCTACACGGATCTGAAAGGTGTGGCCAGAGAAAAGTATGAGAGGGGAGAGCGTATTGAGAAGTTCCCCTGGCCGGTTCTGGCCTTCCTGGCGGTTTTCAACCTCTATGTCTATATAAAGACAGACACAAATATCCCCTTTTTGATCACAACACTCTTTATCCTTTTGTATGTGCTCTGTGTTTACCGGGGGTGGAATCTTTTTCCAAATTGCTTCCCTATGCGTTTTCTCGCGGGGATCTGCTATCCCGCGCTGGCCTTTTTTTCCTATGAAGTTGTCGTACACTACAACCCCAACAGCAAGACCTGGCTGAAGATCGATGAAAAGCTGGCGCATTTCCGAATCCGGCATTCCGCGACGGGACTGAAACTCTACGGCATCAGCCCCCTGGGCCAGATCGTCCGGCAGAACGGCAATCTGAAGTCGCCCAACTACTTTTATATTGACAGCGCATATATGAAGATGCTGATCAATTACGGCCTGATTTTTTCCATCCTGCTGTTCGGCATTTTTTCCCTGATCTCTGTGGCGGCAGTGAAGAACGAGGATACAGTCCTCTGCATCTGGATGGTATGTATCGCAGCCTACAGCCTGATGAACAACGTCGTCCTGAACCCGGAGCAGAACTGTTCGCTTTTTGCTTTCTGGTACGCGATTGGCGTATGGACACAGAGGAAGAGGGACAAAAAGCAGAGGGAACTGGCCTTTTCACGGACGCAGCCGCCCTTTGACAGCGGCCCGGATCCGGGCGTGAACGGTCCGGCGTCCATCCGGCTCGGGCAGCAAACTCCATCGGATTTACAGAATGGCTCTCCGGAAGCACCTGATGAAGAATCCCCGGAAATCCCTAGGGAAGAATCTTCAGATGTTTCTCCGAAAGAATCTCAGAAAATTCCTTCGGAAGAGCATGTGGAAATCCCTCAAAAAGGATTTGCAGAAACTGCCGGTGGAGAACCGGATCATCAAGAAGACAAAGAAACCAAAGAAAACGGGGACGAGAAAGAAAACAAAGACAATCCTGACAGTAAAGAAGAAAAGAGTTATAAAACAGGAAAGAAGCAAAAAAGCAGCGAGCCCAGTGTGCGGCTGAATTTTGTCATGAGCATGGCCTACCAGGTACTGGTCGTCATACTGCCTATGATCACTGCGCCCTATGTGGCCCGTGTCCTGGGCGCCGACAAGAGCGGTATCTACAGCTTTACGGCTTCCTATCAGACCTATTTTTCCATGTTTGCGGCCCTGGGAACGGTTTCCTACGGATCCCGGGAGATCGCCCGCAACCGGAAGGACAGGCCGCTGAGATCAAAGCTTTTCTGGGAAATCGAACTGATGACGGTCCTGACTTCGACCATTTCCATCGTCGCTTTCATTGCCTTTATTGCATCCAGAGACCGCTATCAGATTTATTATATTCCCCAGATCATGGCAATTCTGGCGGTCATGTTCGATATTTCCTGGTTCTTTACCGGGATCGAAGAGTTCCGCTATATTGTCACCAAGAATGCGGTCTTTAAGCTTCTGGGCGCAGTCATGATCTTTGCCCTGGTGCACAAACCGGAGGATCTGCTGATCTACATCATCATCCTTTCGGCCTCCACCATGCTGGGAAACATGTCCATGTGGATCCATATGCCCCGCTTCCTGGATCCGGTTGATTTCCGGACACTGACAATCCGCCGGCACCTGAAGGAGACCCTGGTCTATTTCATCCCTTCGGTTGCAACTTCGATCTACACTGTCCTTGACAAGACTCTGATCGGTGAGATTACGCGCAATGAGGCGGAGAACGGAAACTACGATAAGGTCGTGCAGATCATCAATATCATGAAAGCCCTGACCTTCACAGCGCTCAACAGCGTGCTGGGCGCTAGGATCTCCTTCCTCTTTGCGGAAAAAAAATACGACGAGATCCGCAGGAGAATAGAAACATCGATCAACTATATCCTGTTTATGGGCCTGGCCATCGGCTTCGGGCTTGCAGGTGTGGCACCGCGCTTCATACCCTGGTTCCTGGGACCCGGATATGACCGTTCCGTCATGATGCTGATCATGATGAGCCCGATCGTTGTGATCATCGGTGTCAGCAACTGCCTGGGATCCCAGTACTATACACCGTCCGGAAAAAGAGCCCAGAGCGCACGCTTTATCATTGCAGGTTCCGTTGTCAATCTGATCCTGAACCTGATCCTTATCCCCCGCTTCTGGGGATATGGCGCGATCGCGGCCTCGCTCATTGCGGAGCTGACAATCACCATCCTCTACATCACTTTTGCGGGAGAATCCTTCCATCCTTTTGTCCTGGTACGGGACGGATGGAAAAAGCTCATTGCAGCCGCCCTCATGTTTGCCGCCGTGCGGCTGATCGACCCCTATTTCAACAGCAATTTCATTGCTCTTGTCTGTGAGGTCTGCCTGGGAGGCGCGATCTATATCGCAGTCCAGTTTATCCTTCGCGACACTTTCATGACGGGCTTCTGCATGGATACGGTGAAGAGAGTGCTGAAAAGATAAGAGTCAGTGTGTCATGTGTCATGGGGACGGTCCTTTTGACACATCTTTGCAAGCACTGAGTCAGGGGGACGGTCCTTTTGACACATCTTTGAGTCAAAGAGATCGGTCCTTTTGACACATCTTTGCAAGCACTTACGGTACTGTGCTATAATGGTTCAGAGTTTACAGATTTTCAATTATTCTGATTTTCAAGTGTCTTGATTTTCGATTATCCTGATTTTCAAGTGTCTTGATTATCAATTATCCTGATTTTTAATTGTCTTGATCATTTTTTTCGGTCTGTATGTATCCTGCCCGACGGGCAGTAAATGATATAACTCCGATCGAAGATTAGATTTGGGAGGAATAAAGTTGAGCAACCAGAATTATACGAACCGAAATCATCCGGGCACAAAAATGCGGGAGGTCAGCCTTCCCAGGCTCCTGCTCCTGACATTTAGAAGCTGGCGGAGCATGCTGCTGATGGGCCTGGTCTTTGCCATC
>Ga0256405_10005179_pt1 | contig 23062 bp, 20 predicted proteins | sample RumenRJG_02DNA_FD_189096 | JGI IMG/M metagenome (GOLD analysis project Ga0256405, IMG submission 189096) | Bovine rumen microbial communities from Lethbridge, Alberta, Canada - RJG_02 | ecosystem: Host-associated > Mammals > Digestive system > Stomach > Rumen | place: Canada: Alberta... | reverse complement strand
TTTTACTGAATTTACTGGAATTTACTGAAATCTCTTTTCAGTAAAATAAAAGCCCTATTTTACGGCGTTTGAGAGCAAAAAAACATTTTACTGAATTTACTGGCGGGGTAATACATTTTTTTGAATTTACTGATAGGGTAATACGGACACTTTAAAAATTAAATTTACCATATAATGGTAATTATACCCATATTTCACATTTTCACCTCTACCTGTTCAGTAAATTCAGTAAAATAAAAAACGGTGCTGAAACGCAGCTTTTTCGGGGGCTTATTTTACTGGAAATCGGATTCAGTAAAATTCAGAAAAATCAGTAAAATGTTTAGCGTGCTAAAGTGAAATGGGTCTATCCATGAAAAAAATACCTGATGACCGTATATACCTATTTCGTTTCGGGCGAAAAATATACTCCCCGACTGTTTTTGAACTGAAAACGGCATAAAAACCAGCAGAACATAACACCCCCGAGTCCTCTTTTTTTGAATAGGGCTTGGGGGGTGCGCACTGAAACAGCTTATTTCACCAGTTAATATGTTTTTTTACTCTGATGTTCGGATATGGTTAGAGGATGCTGCGGTTGCAACAGCCCCTTTTGGATATTACAAAACTATCTGTTTGTACAAAGCGAAAATGGTGTCTTTGTCGAGTATGACGGGATGATTTTTAAGGCGCTCGGCATTTACCGAGGATACCAGCAGTTCGATATCACCGTCGGCAGCTTTTGGTGCTGAAAGTCCCAGACTATCCACCAGAGTGCCGAAGCTTTCGGCAGCTGATGATGCTGTGTCACAGCCCATGATGTGTGCCAGTTCATTCAGCATATTTTTGAAATACTCCTCGCCGCGGGCATCTTTGCAAAGTGAAGTATTTTCTGCCATGAAAGGGAACAGCGCCTTTACACACAGCGCGGCGGCGTGTCCGTGGGCAAGACCGTATTTCGTAGTCAGTTTGTAGCACATTGCATGACCTGCTGTTGTAGCGGTGATATTTATGGCTTTGCCCGCTATGTTTGAAGCTTTCAGCATATCTGCATTGCCTGCATCTGTGTTGGCTAGATATCCGCCCATTGACGAGAATATCATTCTTATGGCTTCCTCTGCATATGCCTGACTTTCCTGAGTTGAATGTACCGACCAGTAGCTTTCAACTGCGTGACACAGTGCGTCAAGCATGGTGGCTTTTTTCTGATAGTCGGGGAGCGTTTTCAGAACAGTCGGGTCGAACATCACTGCTGTTGGTATACAGCTTTCGTCCGTTACCGATACCTTGTTACCGTTGTGATAGATTATCGCATAGCGTGTAGCTTCACTGCCTGTGCCCGCGGTTGTGGGTACGGCGAAAAATTCGATATCGTTGGGGACTATCTTCTGTGTGATATAATCTGTGCTGTCGTCCATGGTCACATACATCTTTATACATTTAGCGGTGTCCATTGCCGAACCTCCGCCAATGGCTGCTACCATATCACAGCCTGTTTCTATATAAAGTTTCACACCTGCCAGAACCGATGTATAATCGGGATTAGGTTTGAAATCGGAAAAACGCACGACCTCGATACCAATGCGTTCGTGAAGTTCACTGAAGTATTTTCCGATCGCAAGCTTATCCATGGACCTGCCGCCGACCAGAAATATCCGGTTTGCACCTGTATCTCTGAAATAAGCATCGAGGGCTTCAGTACTGTTGTCAACTATCCTCTGCATTATGTTACCTCCCTGTACCATATTATACGACATTTATTTTTGGCATACGTTCGTATCTTTTGGTGTTAAATTATATCAAAAGAAAAGCTGACAGATCATAAACCTGTCAGCTCTGTTTTTAAGATAAATTGCCGCCTTGCCGTCGCATAGAATGTAAACCCGCATCAATGTGCAGGGTGGGTAAAACGACCTTTCAGCCTCATGATCCCTTCGTCCGTAGACCGAACGGCAAATGCGGTTCGGGCGGGAGGTCTTCAATCATCGGAAAGAGTGCGAATCCCTTTTAATAAGTGTTGGATTTAAAAAGCTATGCTTGATCGAACAAGGTAGCAATCAAAAACCTTGTTTTCAGGAGTTTTCCACTCCTTTGATCTGTTTACATTATACCATAACCTATCGTAAATTTCAAACGGTAATTTAGACAAAATAGCGTCTGAAAAATTGTACATTATAAATTATTGGAAAATGCGGGAGGCTTATTCTCCCTCTTCTTCGTCGTCCTCGAAATCGAACATCTCGTCCAGACGCTCTTCAAAAGCTGCGCCTACACGGTCGAACAAATCCTCGTCCTCGATGGAAGCCAGTATCTCTTCACCGGTCTCGTTATCGTACTCCGCCTTCAGTATCACCAGCAGCGAAGCTTCGTCAAGTATCTTGTCGGCATTATCTTCCTCATAAAAAGGAGTAAGCGCATAATATCTTTCGCCCTCAAAGTCCATGCAGTCCAGCAGTTCAAAAGTCTGCTTGTTGCCGTCCTCGTCCATCAGCTCATAAAGATCGGGGGTGTATTCATTCTTCTGCTCGTCCATACCTAATGACCTCCTTTAAGACCAGATGCGGCATTTTTTGACCGCCGCAACATTTATATTATACTACAAATGGCAAAATAAGTCAAGCGGTTTTTTCTGAAGGCTCTGTAACTCTTTTCTTTGTAAGTTAAATATAAAAATTATAAAAATGTTGAAAAAAACTATTGACAACTCACAAGAAATGTGGTATAGTATATTCAAGGAAAAGGAAAGCAGATAAAAATCAATAAGGCGGTGGCGGAGATGAGCCTGAGGGCACGTTGTTATCGCCGGGTCTTGATAATAAAGCTGATAGTTCCTTAGAAACGAGATCAACATGGGACAAAGTAAAGGTACCGCAGTTAGTGCAGGACGAGGGTCCATCTTACAAAGCAGTACAGACTCCGTGAGATCTTAATTCATATTGAAAGGAGCGAGTCCGATGGATGTAAGCGAAAGCCTTGTGAGTATTCAGGGCTCGTGCATCTCTTGATTACCGGGAACAGGACTCAGGCGTATGAACTGACAGTTCCGGACAGTGAAGTTAATTAAGCGAGAGATAAGCGGGTCGGCAGAAGGCATTACCAATTCGTTTATACAAGGCGGATACTCAAAATCTTAAAATTGAATATCTCCGTCGTGAACGGGGAAGTTTAATATCGATCAGGAGTGGTGCATAGTGCACGACATAGATTTCTGAATTTTTGAACGGAGGGAGTGAGTCCGCAGTTCTATTCAGCTTAGCTTCCGAGCAAGAGGGAGCACTCCGATGATGGCGCGTGAAGCGCAAATTTAACCGAAAGGCGTAATTCCAATGGCATAAAAGTTGATTTGATACTGTTACGGCAAGATGCCGAATACAATATTAGGTTTGGGAGTGATGCATTTTGAAGATGCAGAGCAAACTGCTGAGAATTTGAGAGTGAGGAGTGAGTCCCAAGTACAACGCAGCTTCGTTCCTGAGCTAGAGGAACATCCCGAATTTAGCGTGTAAGCGCAAATCTACTGAAAGGAAACAGTACCAATGGCATAGTTGGTTTTTGATTTCGACTTTAATGTACGGCAGAAAATGCCGCATATCTTATAATAGGGAGTGGTGCATTATGAAAATGCGCTCAAGAATGCTGAATATCTGAAAGCGAGGAGTGAGTCCAAAGGGTGTTGCAGCTTAGCTTCCGAGCTATGGGAAGCGTCCCGACTTTGGCGCGATAAGCGCAAATCAACCGAAAGGAAAGATACCAATGGCATAGTTGCTTAAACTACAACTATAATGTACGGCAGAAAATGCCGCATATCTTATAATAGGGAGTGGTGCATTATGAAAATGCGCACAAGACTGCTGAATATCTGAATGTTAGGAGTGAGTCCAAAGGGTGTAGCAGCTTAGCTTCCGAGCTAAAGGAAGCGTCCCGACTTTGGCGCGATAAGCGCAAATCAACCGAAAGGAACGGTACCAATGGCATAGTTTGAAAATGATCCGGCCTTGGCGGACAGTGAGTCCGCAGCACGTTAATCATATAATAGGGAGTGGTGCATTATGAAAATGCGCACAAGACTGCTGAATATCTGAAAGTTAGGAGTGATTCCGAAGGTGTATGCAGCTTAGTTCCGAAGCTTAGCGGAACGTCCCGGTGTTATAACGCGTGTGCGTTAAATTTATACGAAAGGTTTTGAACCAATGGCTTGATTTTAATTTTCCGCTGATGCGGAGTGAAATACATAAAATATATTGAAAGGTAGTAAATCCGATGAGAAGTTAAGTTTTTTCCCGACAAAAATTTATTCTTACCGAAAGGAAATTAGTTCCGATGGAAATTTGATAAATGACCTGCGCGTTTGTTTTGAGTTTACTTGCAGTGCGGGTAAAGGATTTTCAGATTTACTGATATATTTTATAAAACGAAAGGATCAAAGTCCAATGGCTTGATATGGATCAATATGAGAGCTGCCGAGAGTTTTCGGCGGCTCTCTTTTAATGTGTCCTGCTGCGGCGCGGGCGCATAGTATATAAAAACGGCTCACAGCCGTGTCGGTGCAGGGTGGAATAGTTATCCCGTGAAAAGCCCGTTCTATCCGATGCGGCAGCTTGTTTTTTGCATGGCTGATATCACAGTCTATAAATACAGCGGACGGAGTGCAGTGGATCTGCATTCCGTCCGTTTTGTGTTATGTATTATCGGCTGTTTCCGCTGCGAGAGCAAATGCAAAAGTTATCAGCAAACTTATGCTCACCGACCCGCGCATAGCCATAATAATTATCAGCATCGCGGTGAGGATAATGAAAGTGAACCTTACCGCCCGAAGTCCTTTGCCCTCTGTCAGGAGTTCAAGGGCTCTGCCACCGTCGAAATATCTGAAAGGCAGAAGATTGAACGCCCCCAGCAGAAGATTTATCTGCACGAATGAAGTCATACCGTGGGTCAGCAGCCACGCCCATGCAAGCAGAAAATTAACGCCGCACCCCGCAAGCAGTATAGCAAGATCTTTGCCGAAACTGTCTATCCGGCCCTTTTGGGGTGTTATGCGTATCCCGCCGCCGTAAAGGGTGACAGCCTCGGGGCGCCGACCGAATATCAGCATGAAAAAAAGATGTCCGCATTCGTGAAGACAGCAGCACAGCAGTGCTGTCAGCAGACTGCCCTCATCGCAGCCTGTCAGCAGCACCAGTGCAAGCACAGCAGGAAAGCTGAAGCTTATCCCTAACTGTACGCCGCCAACGCTGATACGGAACATTTTCATCACCCTTAGTTATACTATTCAGGTGATGTTCTGATTATTTCCTTTTTCTGATACTTATCTCGCCGCTTGATATGGTATCCTCGGTGCCGTCCTCATATTTCACTAAAAGTCGGCATTTTTCGTCAGCGTCGATAAGCTTTGCGGGAGTTATCTCACTGCCGCGTATAAGGTTGATATCCTCGCCGCGCCACATCAGCCTGCTTTGGTATCCCTGCAAAAAGCTGTTTTCTGAAAGCTTATTGTAATAGTTCATGAAGTTTTCCAGTACCAGCGCAGCCAGTCGGTTGCGGACGTCGTCTGCGGGAGTATCAAGCACTGCGCCTGCGATATCCTTTATATCCTCGGGAAAACCGCCCTCGGGTTCGTAGACGTTTATTCCTATACCACAGACAGCGTAGTCAAGTCCGCCGTTTTCAAGGCTGAAAGCGGCTTCGGTGAGTATGCCGCATATCTTTCTGCCGTCGATATACACATCATTGACCCACTTGATATCGGCTTTTCTGCCGCTTATCTTTTCAACTGCATCAGCTACTGCCACGGCTGCCGCGGTGGTTATGCGGACGGCATCAGCGGCTGTCATTTCAGGTCGTAAAAGAATACTCATGTACAGACCTGTATCTGACGGCGAAAAGAATTTTCTTCCTAGCCTGCCCTTGCCGCCTGTCTGCATACCTGCGATAACGGCAGTTCCTTCGGGTGCGCCCTCTGTGGCAAGTTCACGAAGACGGGTGTTGGTGGAATCCGTTTCCTTGTAGACCGTCAGGCTTATGCCGCTGTTGTCGGTGAGATATTTTTCTATCCCTGCCGCGGACAGCATATCAGCGCTGTCAAGACGATATCCCCTGTTTGTTACAGCGGATATATCATAACCCTCACTTTGCAGTTTTTTAACAGCTTTCCAGACTGCACCGCGGGTACAGCCCAGACTGTCGGCTATCTCTTCACCCGAAAGGTATCTGCCCCTGTTCTGTTCAAACAGTTTAATAAGTTCGTTTTTTACAGCCAATCCCATCACGCTCCCTGAAGCACGTTGAGGTCTACTGCGCCGTTTATGCCGTCGATACGGCCTGTGCCGCAGCGCTGCCAGATGTACCAGTCGCCCTCATAGGTAGTCTCTTCCACGTAATGTGCTACCCATATGGGTCTGTTGTTTTTGTTTTCCCAGAATAGTTCAAGGAAGTTCTTACTGCTGTAAAGCATGGAAGCATAGCCGTTCTTTTCAAGTTCGCTTGCAAAGGCTTCATATACCTCGGAAAGGTCATGTATACTCATGCCATAGTGCTGGAAGTTCTGGAATTCTTCCCAGTCGAAAGCAACAGGGAAGTCCAGCTTGTGGCCGTCAAGAGTTTTGATTATTTTCTTTGCGGTGGCACGTGCGCCCTCGATGGTGGTATCAGTGGAATAGAAATATACCCCGACTTTCAGCCCTGCTTTTGTTGCGCCCTCGATGTTATTATAATAGTACTCGTCAAGGTCGGTGCCGCCCGATTCGCCGTAGCCCATTCTGATTATCACGAACTTACAGCCTGCTTCTGCAACGGCATCAAAGTCGATATCGCCCTGCCAGCGGGAAACGTCTATGCCGAACTCTCTGCCGTCGGCACTGTAATTTTCAACAAAGTCGCCGAAGTATATGGGGCTGTCATCGTAGGAGGTATCATCTGATGAAGATGAGGGCACGCCCACATTCACATTTATGTATCTTGTGAGTCTGTTGCCGTTTGCATCATCGATATACAGCGTCAGAGGATAACTGCCCTCTGACGAGGTATCAACATCGCCTTCGACTGTAAGCGATGGTGCGCGGTCGTAGTTATCGGCATAGCTTACGTACCCATCGATATCGAAAGAGTCTCCGACATTCAGGGATATATCGTCGCCCAGAAGCATTACGGGCGCTGTGGTATCCACCACGTTATACTTGACTTTCTTCTCGGCTTCACCGCCGTCGAGTTCCATCCTCAGGGTGACTTCATGTTCGCCGAGTTCATTGGTGTTAAGAAGCTCATCGCCGTTTTTGAGTTTGGCGTTGCTGTCAAAAACAAAGTCTTTCAGCCATATCTGCTGATATACTTCTACCGTATCCATGCACCCCACATTTATCTTGTCGGGGTCGGCTTTTTTCTTGGCGGTAGCTTTGGTCTCGGGCTTGCTCTCGTCCTTTTCGGAAACGGTTGTCTCTGCAGGCTTTTCCTTTTCTTCAACGATTATCTTGCCCGACTTGTCTTCACCGGCTGTGGTCTGTTCATCGGTGGTCACGGCGGAGATATCATTGTTCTTGGTTTCGATATCCGCTCCGCAGGCTGACAGCATAAGTGCCGCCGCTGTTATGGCTAAAGCTTTCTTCATTCGCCCTTATCCTCCAGTGCTTCCAAAAGGTTCTCGTACAGTTCGGGATACTTCTTCTGCATACGTATCGGGCGCAGATCTGTACCAGTGAAGCAGTGTTCGGTCACGGCGGTAAGTGCCAGCTGACCTGTTGTGAGGTTGTTGACCTCGTATTCCAGCTTGAATCTGCAGCCGTTGAAGCTGAGAAGTCTGCATACTACTTCAAATTCGTCCCCGAACCTGACAGGATATTTATACTCACATGAAACGCTCAGCACAGGAGATACTATGCCCTGCTTTTCGGTGAACTCAAATGGACAGCCTGCCTGTTCCATCAGGTCTATCCTTGCTTCCTCCAGCCAGCGTACATAGTTAGAATGATGGACGATATCCATTCTGTCTGTTTCATAATAATATGCCTTGCGGCGGTAGGGTTTATATTCTTTCATTTTTATGTTCCTTCTTTCTGTTGAGTGCCGTTTGTTTGGTCGTTCTTTTTGACGTACTGCAGGGGTGTCGCCCCTCTCTGCGTTCGGGTCGAGTCGTCAAAGGCGCTGTCGCTGTTTGACGACGGGCACGGGCAATATTTACGCACTTAGTTTGTGCGGGTGTCAAAGATTTGCTTACGCTCGGGATTTTGGTATTGCCCGCGCCGTATGGTCGGGAGATAGTCTGCTATTGCTTGATTGTTGCCGCGTCGCTTTTGTGCCTTGACCGAAAGGCTCTGCCTCTAACCATCAGCTTTGCTGATGGTGTGCTCTCCGCAAGCCTTTCGCGAAAGGCTTGACCCAAAGCTCTTCTCCTTGGCATTCTATCCTAGGTACAGCAACGTTATCTCCCTGCCAACAATTATGAATTATGCATTATGAATTATGAATTGAATCGTGCTGCTTTTTCAAAACTCATATTTCCCCCGAAGATATCAAGGGCGCTTCCTATGGTGAAATCCACCCTGTCTTTGCCCAGCACTTTAAGCTTTTCAAGGTCATCAAAGGAGGATATGCCTCCTGCATAGGTGGCGGGCATACCTTCGATATCTCCCAGCATACGTGCAACATCATCCTCGATGCCCTTTGCCTTGCCTTCAACATCTACTGCGTGTATAAGGAATTCATCACAGCTGTTTCGCAGACGTTCGATCGTCTCGGGGCAGAGTCTGGTATCGGTGAACTTCTGCCATCTGTCGGTGACGATGTAGTAATCCTCTCCGCGCTTGCGACATGAAAGGTCAAGCACAAGCCTTTCCTTGCCAACTGCGTTTTTCATAAGTGTGAGGTTATGTTCATCTATCTCGCCGTTCCTGAAAACGAAACTTGTAACGATAACATGGCTTGCACCTTTGTCAAGGAAGCCTGCGGCGTTTTTGTCGTTTATACCTCCACCTATCTGCAAGCCGCCCTCAAAGGCACTCAGTGCGGAGTACGCCTGCTGTATATCTTTTTCATAAAACTCGCTTCCGACGGGGTTCAGGATTATGATGTGTCCTCCGGTCAGCCCGCGGTTTTTGTAGAGTTCGCCGTAGTAGCTTCCGTCCTGTTCGGATACGAAATTATCCTGTGCTTTATTGCCTTTATCCGCAAGGCTTCCGCCGACTATCTGCTTTACACAGCCGTTGTGGATATCTATACATGGTCTGAATCGCATACGCTCATACCTCCGTTACATTGACCTGAAATTAAAATAAACGAACCTGTGTGTGACATCGTTGAAAAGCAGTCCGTTTGCTGTTGAACCTGTATTTTTAGGCGAATACGCTATCACGGTATAATCGCCGATATAATCATTGATGATCTCATCAAAGGGTAGATCCATCGGGAAATCGTCAAGCTCATATTCGGGATCACAACAATCCTCGGCGTGTCTGCCTGCCCATTTTGACTGGCTGTGTTTTGCTATCTCCTTGGCGAGGTACTCCTCAAACATTTCCTCGGGGACATAATAGCTCCTCAGTGCGATGCGCACACCCAATGTCTTTCGGAGGTAGAGGTTATCCTGCAAGGTCTGCGGCGGTTCGTCCTCGCTATTGAATGTACCGCCGTCGGCAAGAAAACTTTCAAGATCGTCATAATGCTTACCCGAGAGCTTTGTATTCGGCACAAGGATCCCCGCCAGTATGATAACGGCTACAATGCAAAGTATCACTATAAGTATTCTTGTCCTTATCTTCATCATCTTCTTGATAATCGACAGTGTCATCACCCCATTTTTCCACAAGATATTATACCACACCATGTAATATATGTCAAACCTGTTACGCGGCATAAGAAAAATATAAAAAATTTTCACACACCTGCCCTCGCCGTGTGAGAAATACCCAAAAATACGGAGGACAGCTTCGGGAACGTGTTTTTATCTTGACATAAAACCCATTCTGGTATATAATAAATAATGTATTGTTATATATAGAGGGCATACGACCCCGATCATAAAAATGGAAGGAAGTTTTTTATGGGACTTACACTTACTGAAAAGATTCTTAAAGCGCACCTCGTTGACGGTGAATTCGTCAAGGGTCAGGAGATAGGTATCCGCATTGACCAGACTCTTACTCAGGACGCTACCGGCACTATGGCTTATCTTGAATATGAGGCTATGGGCGTGCCCCGCGTAAAGACCGAGAAGAGCGTGGCTTATATCGACCACAACACTCTCCAGTCGGGATTTGAGAACGCTGATGACCACAGATTCATCGGTTCTGTTTGCAAAAAGCACGGCATCTATTTCTCCAGACCCGGCAACGGTATCTGCCACCAGGTACATCTTGAAAGATTCGGTATCCCCGGCAAGACCCTTATCGGTTCTGACAGCCATACTCCTACAGGCGGCGGTATCGGCATGATCGCTATCGGTGCGGGCGGACTTGATGTTGCTGTTGCTATGGGCGGCGGCGCTTACTACATCACTTACCCCAACATCGTAAAGGTGAACCTGACAGGCAAGCTGTCTGCATGGGTATCCGCTAAGGACGTTATACTGGAAGTTCTCAGAAGACTTTCCGTTAAGGGCGGCGTAGGCAAGGTAATAGAGTATTGCGGCGAGGGCGTTAAGACACTGTCTGTTCCCGAGAGAGCTACCATCACAAACATGGGCGCTGAGCTGGGTGCTACTACATCTATATTCCCCTCTGATGAGATCACACTTTCCTTCCTGAAAGCACAGGAGAGAGCGGAGGTATGGACAGAGCTGAAGGCTGACGATGACGCTGTATACGATGAAGTTATCGACATCGACCTCAGCAAGCTGACACCTATGGCAGCATGTCCTCACAGCCCTGACAATATCAAGACGGCAGAGGAACTCAGCGGCATGAAGATCGATCAGGTATGTATCGGTTCATGTACAAACTCCTCTTATGTTGATATGATGAAGGTCGCTCATATCCTCAAGGGCAAGACTGTTCATCCCGATGTATCTCTGGCTATCGCTCCCGGCTCCAAGCAGGTGCTGAACATGATCGCAGAGAACGGCGCACTGGCTGATATGATCGCAGCAGGTGCAAGAATACTGGAATCCGCTTGCGGCCCCTGCATCGGTATGGGTCAGGCTCCTAACTCAAAGGGTATCTCTCTGAGAACCTTCAACAGAAACTTCCTCGGACGTTCGGGAACTAAGGACGGTCAGATCTATCTGGTATCCCCTGAGCTGGCTGCTGCTTCCGCAGTTGCAGGTGTTCTCGTAGACCCCAGAACTCTCGGCGATATGCCCGAGATCAAAGTGCCCGAGCACTTCAAGATAAACGACAATATGGTAGTGCCTCCCGTAGCTGAGGCTGATATGGACAGCGTTGAGGTGCTGAGAGGTCCCAACATCAAGCCTTATCCCGAGACTGCTCCTCTGGTTGAGAGCATCGGCTGTCAGGTATCACTGAAGGTTGGCGACAACATCACCACCGACCACATCATGCCCGCAGGTGCAAAGATACTCCCTCTGAGATCGAATATCCCTGCTATATCCCAGCACTGCTTCACAGTATGCGACGAGGATTTCCCCAGAAGAGCAAAGAACATGGAGAAGTCTATCATCGTTGGCGGTTCAAACTACGGTCAGGGCTCATCAAGAGAGCACGCAGCGCTTGCACCTCTGTATCTGGGCATCAAGGCTGTACTTGTCAAGAGCTTTGCACGTATCCACAGAGCTAACCTCATCAATGCAGGTATACTTCCTCTGACATTTGTAAACGAGGCTGACTACGACAAGATCGAGCAGGGTGACGAGATCGAGATCGCTAATGTACGCGCTGATATCGAAGCAGGCAAGACTCAGCTGACTGTTGTAAACAAGTCCAAGAATGTTGAGATACCCGTTCTCTGCGAACTGACAGGCAGAACCAAGGATATCATACTTGCAGGAGGTCTGCTTGACTACACAAGAGAGCAGCTCTCCAAGTAATATAGAAGATAATACATCGGTCTGCGGGGCGTATCGTCCCGCAGATGTGATGTTTTTTGTGACGGGCTATCGCAGGTGCGATGGTCTGCCAGAGAAAACGATAATGCTTGTCGTGGAGGAACAGAAATGGGTGTAAACAGAATGCCGGCTATTATAATAGCATTGGTGCTTTGCGGTGTTATATTCATCGTACTAAAACTGATTTTCCCGAACAAGAGCAGCACATGGTACATGAACAGGATAAAGATAATCGCCAGTATCATACTTCTTGCTACAGGTCTGATACTGGCACTAACACGTTAAAGAATTATGAAACGGAGGGATATCATGCCCGATAGTAAGATGAGCAGGCGCCGGGTGGATATGGCTGACCTTATGGGTACAGACGATATGCCGCTTGACGAAGAATACTTTGAAGAGAAGATAAAGGAAATGGGAGATATTCCTGCGAAAGGCATCAGCCGTGCAAGGATGAAAAAGCCCGAAGAGAATATAGCTTCGCTGGCTGACGGCAAGGTCGAGCTGGGAACGACCCGTGATGACAGTATGAGCAAGCTTTTCGGCACTGATGATATCAGATTGGACGAAGAGTTCTTTGAAGAAAAGATAAAAGAGATGGAGGAGAACAAACCTCCCGTACAGGAAAAACAGCTTACGGAGTACGAACAGTGGCTGGAGGACGGTCTGAAATATGACAAGGGCTACGGCACTAAGGATTCATATGAGGGTGAGATACCCGAGGAGAAGGACAGCTACGCGGGTTCGGTATATGAGCAGTATGACAAGTGGCAGGAAGAGACCACTGCGCTGATACGCGGTCTGAAAGCCCGTGACAGCATCAATGAAGCCCGCGATGAGAACATACACAAAGCTATGTTCTTTGCGACTATCTTTAATAATCACGGTAATTATTCGGGTGATCCGAGTGAGATAATCGGTATGATAAAGACTGCGGTGTGGTATATTCTCACATCTGCGGCTATGCTGGGCGCATTTTACTGCTTTGGTGCAAAGGGCGCAGACCTCATGATACCCTGGGGGATAGGCGGCGTTATCGGCGCGATAATCCGCTATAACGGGAAAGAGAACTACTCCATCAGCGAATCCATGGTGATGGGTGCGGTGGAGATAGGCATACTCGGCGGACTGGCTGTAACATGGCTGCTGAGTCTTCTGCCTTTTGTTAATGATGATATCCCTATGCTGCCGGTGGGCATAGTGCTTGGCGGTATAGGTGCTTTAATAGCTGAATTTATTAAACTGAGAAAGACGCTTGCACGTCCTGCAAAGGAATGTTTCCATAAAATGGTGCCATTCGCTGTCGCAACCGTGTTCTTCGTAGTGGCGGCGATATTTGTTACCATGGTTTTTGCAGCGATGCGCAGGGCTGCACGAGGATTGTAGACCATTATGAGAGTAATTGTGATTTTGCTGATCTGTCTTGTGATAGTCGGTATAATAAGACTGGCTGTCGAAAAGATCATGCCAAACAGGGATAAGAAATTTTATCATGCGATCGTAAGAGTAGTATGGGGCATTATGGTGGTTGTGGTAATGCTTTCGACTTATGGCTGCAACGGAAAGCTGAGCTGACGGCTGATCTGTTTTAAGATAATATGGGAAATACGGTGGGGTGAGCCCCTGCTGTTTGCAAATTAGTAAGGAGGGCTATTTTTATGGCTAAGATTCAGATGAAAACACCGCTGGTCGAGATGGACGGCGACGAGATGACAAGAATAATCTGGCAGGAGATAAAGGACATACTGATAACACCGTATGTTGATCTCAAGTCGGATTACTATGATCTGGGACTCGTTCACAGAAACGAGACAAACGATCAGGTAACTGTTGATTCCGCAAACGCTACCAAGAAATATGGCGTTGCAGTTAAGTGTGCTACCATAACACCTAACGCTGCAAGAATGACTGAGTATAACCTGAAAGAGATGTGGAAGTCACCTAACGGCACTATCCGTGCTATGCTGGACGGTACTGTTTTCAGAACACCTATACTCGTTAAGGGCATTACTCCCTATATCCCCACATGGACAAAGCCTATCACCATCGCACGTCACGCTTACGGCGATGTTTACAAGAACGTTGAGATGAAATGCCCCGCAGGTGCCAAGGCTGAACTGGTATGCACTGACAAGGACGGCAACGAGACCCGTGAGACTATCTACAACTTCGAGTGCGACGGCGTTATACAGGGTATGCACAACAAGTCTACATCTATCGCTTCTTTTGCAAAGAGCGTTTTCAACTTTGCACTGGATACCAAGCAGGACGTATGGTTCGCTACAAAGGATACCATCTCCAAGAAGTATGACCACACTTTCAAGGATATCTTCAATGAGATATTCGAGAATGAGTACAAGGCTAAGTTTGAAGCTGCAGGCATTGAGTACTTCTACACCCTTATCGATGATGCTGTTGCAAGAGTAGTACGTTCCAACGGCGGCTACATCTGGGCTTGCAAGAACTACGACGGCGACGTTATGAGCGATATGGTAGCTACTGCTTACGGCTCACTGGCTATGATGACTTCCGTACTGGTATCGCCCGATGGTGTATACGAGTTCGAGGCTGCACATGGCACAGTTCAGAGACATTACTACAAGCACCTGAAGGGCGAGGAGACTTCTACTAACTCCGTTGCTACACTGTTTGCATGGACAGGCGCACTCCGCAAGAGAGGCGAACTGGACGAACTGCCCGAGCTGGTTAATTTTGCTGATTGTCTGGAAAAGGCAACTATCAAGACCATCGAAGACGGCATAATGACAGGCGACCTGTATCTGCTCTCGAAGCTGGAGAACAAGCAGAAAGTCAACACAGAGGACTTCCTGAAAGCAGTTGACGAGAGACTGAAAGCAAAGCTCGGCAAGTAATATATTATATAAAGCGGGGAGTGTCTGCTCTCCGCTTTTCTCAATTCATAATTCATAATGCATAATTCATAATTGTTGGCAGGGCAACAACTTAGCTGTACTTGGGATAGAATGCCAAAGAGATAAAGCGCGCGGTCAAGCCTCGCGCTAGCAGGCTTGCGGGGAGCACGAGGGGCAGAGCCTCTCGGTCAAGGAGCAAAAGCGATGTGAACACAACCAAAGCAATAGCACACAAAAGCAGTGTCCATGTCAAAAAGCGGGCGGTCACAAAAAATTATAGGTACACAAAATGATTGACCATCACACCCACGCTGGGCGAATGACCGCCCGCGCCCGTCATCAAACAGTGAAGCGTTTTTGATGACTCGACCCGCAAGGGGCGACACGGTCAGTCGTAGTTCGTCGTGATAGAATAGATGCGAATATACTATATTTATTCCTGCATAATATATTGACAGGAAAGAACATGATGTGATAAAATACTTGTATTGGTAAATCGGGAGATTTAAAGCGTATAACAAAAAATTTACAAATGCCCCTTGACAAATGTCGGCAAGGGTGATATAATTAATCAGTAAACAAAGCAGAACTATTCCGTTCTCACCTCGAGCGCCTGCGGGCAGCGAAAAGGTCGCAGTGATAAATACAAGGCAGTCAGCTGCCTGATATTGATATCATTACGGGTACGGAGCGTTCTGTGCCCGTTTAATTTTTATTTTGGAGGTGCTTGACTATTAGCAGCAAAGAACATCAGCTCAACGAAGAGATCAGAGACAAGGAGCTCAGAGTCATCGACGTTGACGGAGCACAGCTCGGTATACTCAGTGCGGAGGAAGCATTGAAGATCGCATTTGAAAAAGACCTGGATCTGGTTAAGATCGCGCCGCAGGCTACACCGCCTGTCTGCAAGATAATGGATTACGGTAAGTTCCTGTTTGAGCAGCAGAAGCGTGAGAAGGAGCAGAGAAAGAATCAGAAGGTCATCGAGATAAAGGAAATAAGAATGTCCTCTACTATCGACACCCACGATTTTGAGACTAAGGTGAATCAGGCGATAAAGTTCCTCAAGGGCGGAGATAAGCTGAAGGTGTCCGTAAGATTCCGTAAGCGTACCGTTGCACACCCCCAGTTCGGTGAAGAACTGCTGGTGAAGTTCAAGGAAGCTGTATCCGAGGTGGGAGTTGTTGATAAGCCTTCCAAGATGGAGGGGCGCAGCCTGGTAATGTTCGTTGCGCCGAAAGCAGGCAAGTAATAAGTTTTAAGGAGGATAAATCAAATGCCTAAGATCAAGACACATTCGGGCGCTAAGAAGCGTTTCAAAGTAACAGGTACCGGCAAGGTAAAGTTCCAGCACGTTAACAAGAGACACAGACTCAATCAGAAGGATCACAAGAGAAAGAGAATTCTGAGAAACGCAGCTTACGCTGACGATACCAATATAGCAAACGTAAAGGCTCTTATCCCTTACAAGAAGTAAGACGAGTTGTAGGGAAGTAAAATCAGTAATAATTCTAGGAGGCAATAACTATGGCTCGTGTTAAGGGAGCAATGATGACTCGTAAGAGAAGAAATAAGACACTGAAGCTTGCAAAGGGCTACTTCGGCGCTAAGAGCAAGCATTTCAAGATGGCTAAGCAGGCTGTGATGAAGTCCGGTCAGTATGCTTACATCGGCAGAAAGCAGAAGAAGAGAGATTTCAGAAGACTCTGGATCACAAGAATCTCTGCTGCTTGCAAGATGAACGGCATCAACTACTCGTCCTTCATGAACGGCGTTAACAAGGCAGGCATCAACCTGAACAGAAAGATGCTTTCCGAGATCGCTATCAGCGACCCCGCAGGCTTCACTGCAATAGTTGAGAAGGCTAAGGCAGCTCTTTAATAGTAAAGAAACACGCAGGTCGTAATCGGCTATGCGTGTTTTGTTCTATAATGAGGGCAGAATGTCATTGTAACTAATTTGTAATATTTGTATAAATCGTTACGATGGCGTTGAAAAACTTTGTCTAAAATAACGAGAGGAGGTGCGTTCGTATGGTGATAACTTCAAAGGATAACTCTAAGATAAAGCAGCTGGCGAAACTGTATTCAAACCGCAAATACCGCCGTGAAACAGGGCTTTTCGTGATAGAGGGCATAAGGGGCTGTGTTGATGCGCTGGCAGACAGTACTCTGAACGGCGGCAATATGGAGATAGAGGGCATATATTATCTTGAAGAACTGTTTGAGGGCGTTTGCAGCGGATACAAGCCCGAACTTGAACTTCTTCCGGAGGATAAGAGATTCATTATAACCCGTGAGATAGCCGATAAGATAAGCGATACCGATGCCTGTCAGGGGATATTCGTTACGGCTAAGATGCTTGATAAGCCTTTTTCGGAGGATACGCTCAAAAGGGGCGGAAAGTATCTGATACTGGACGAACTTCAGGACCCCGGCAATCTGGGGACTATGATACGCACCTCGGACGCTGTGGGGCTTGACGGCATAGTGCTGACGGGCAACTGCGTTGACCTCTACAACCCCAAGACAGTGCGCTCGGCGGTGGGCAGTATGCCAAGAGTGGATATCTTCGTGGAGAGGGACTTTGAGAGGGTCATTGAGGCTTTTAAGCTGAAAGGCATACCCACGGCGGCGGCTGTTATCGACGGCGGTACTGAGATAAGGCAGTATGACTTCTCAAAGGGCTGTGCTGTGGTGATAGGAAACGAAGGCAGAGGGCTGACCCATGACCATGCAGAGATGTGCAGCAATAAAGTAACGATAGCTATGCACGGACATATCGACTCACTGAATGCGGCTACGGCGGCAACCATCTTCCTGTGGGAGATGACAAGAGCGGAGGGCTGATATGGACAGATACAGCAGTCTGATGTGGCTTGAACTGGTTTTCGGTGTTGGCGGAAAAAGGCTGTGGCAGGTGATTTCAAGGAAGGATGACCCTTGGGATGTCTGTCAGCGGGTGAAGTCAGGCGAAGCAGAGGGTCTCAGTGACAGCGAGAAAGACAGGGCGGCGCAGATAAGCTTTGATGAAGCCGAAAGGCTGATAAGCCGCGTGCATGAACTGGGACAGCATATTGTGTGCATAGGGGATGAAAACTATCCGAAAAGGTGGTACGAACTGAATGATGCACCTTCACTGGCGTTCTACTGCGGAGATATAGGCATAGCAAATGACAGCACGGTGATACACACTGTGGGTACGAGAGAACCATCGAAGTACACCCTTTCGCTGATAAACGTGCTTTGTGCAGACCTTGCCCTGAGAGGGTTCACAGTATCCTGCGGGCTGGCTGAGGGTTCTGATACCTGCACGGCTGAAACTGTTCTCGGGAGAGAGGGCAGATTGCTGGCGGTGTATCCCACTTCACTTGACAGGGAGTACCCGAAGAATGCAGGCGAGCTAAAAGAAAAACTGGCTGAGAGAGGTCTGCTGATAAGTGAGTATCCGCCTGAATACAAGGGTCAGATGAACTTCCGCAGACGCAACAAGCTGGCTGTGGCACTGGCTTCTGCGGTGGTGATAACAGAAGCTTCCGAGGACAGCAAGGGGCTGGATAACGCTGTGCGTGCTATGAATACGGGGAGACCTGTACTGGTGGTGCCGCCCCATCTCTTATACAGCAAGAGGTATTTCGGACAGAGAGATTTGCTGAGGAAAGGCTGTATGCCCATATTCGACGGAGAAGATGCTGTAATGGTGCTGGCTGAAAGGCAGGAGATATCTGCTGAGAGGTATGGACTGAAAGCGGGTGTCAGTGATGTTCATACCGTGAAGAAGCAGGAGAGCGCCAAAAAGCCCCTGCGTGAGCTGAACAGCACCGAAAGCAGGATATACGAACTTTTAAAGGAGAAAAGCCCTATGTCACTTGATGAGATGACGGCAAGGAGCGGACTTTCGATGATGGAAGTGCTTACCTGTGTGACAGGGCTTGAACTGGAAGGGATAGTGGTGTCACTTCCGGGTAAAAGATACGAATTGGATCTATGATTCACAGCGCATGACAGGAACTATGAATATCTGTGTGATGTTCCTCAAAAACCCATTATTCGGTCACGTACTGTGAAGCATAAATTAGATCAGGAAACGGAGTAGAAAAAATTGTCAGATCTTGTAATTGTAGAGTCGCCCCACAAGGCGAAAACTGTAAAGAGATATCTCAGCGGTGATTACGAGGTAGTGGCGTCCATGGGACACCTGAGAGACCTGCCTAAATCAAAGCTGGGTGTCGATATAGATAATGATTTTGAACCCCAGTATATAAATATCAAGGATAAGGAGAGCCTTATCAAGGAGATAAAGAAGAAAGCCAAAGCCAGCGACCACGTTTATCTGGCGGGAGACCCTGACCGTGAGGGAGAGGCTATAAGCTGGCATCTTGCACAGCTGCTTGGGCTGGATATGAACGACAAGAACCGCGTAACATTCAACGAGATAACCAAGAGCGGTATAGATGCGGGTATGAGCAATCCCCGCACCATCGACCTCAATCTTGTTAATGCACAGCAGGCAAGACGTATACTTGACAGGATAGTGGGCTACAAGCTTTCACCTTTCCTGTGGAGGAAGATAAGGAGAGGTCTTTCTGCGGGCAGAGTACAGTCTGTTGCGGTGAAGATGATATGCGACAGAGAGAACGAGATACGTGCCTTTGTATCACAGGAATACTGGTCGATAGACGGTATGTTCTTTGCAAACGGGAGCAAGAAAGCATTCGCCGCAAAGGTGGATACGGTAGACGGTGTAAAGCCCGACCTGAAAAGCAAGGCTGATGCTGATGCAGTGCTGAAAAGGCTTGACGGTGCAGAGTTCGTGGTGGACAAGGTTAAGAAGAGCGTGCGCAAGAAGAACCCTGCCGCACCTTTCACGACTTCCACGTTACAGCAGGAAGCTTCAAGAAGACTGGGCTTTCAGGGCAGACGTACCATGAAAGCAGCTCAGGAGCTGTATGAAGGTCTTGATATCAAGGATATGGGTCCTACGGGTCTTATAACCTACATGAGAACAGACAGCCTGCGTATCTCCGACGAAGCAAGGGCAGCAGCCTATGACTTCATCAAGGAGAAGTACGGTGATGCATATATCCCCGAAAAGCCAAGGGTATACAAGACAAAGGGCAGCGCGCAGGACGCTCACGAGGCTATACGTCCCACAAACCCTGCCATAACCCCCGAGCTTGTAAAGGCAAGCGGTGTCACAAACGATCAGTACAAGCTTTACAAGCTTATCTGGGAGAGATTCATAGCTTCGCAGATGGCTAACTGTACTATGGATACCATGTCGGTGGATATAGCGGCTAACGGCGTTATGTTCAAAGCTACGGGCTATTCGGTGAAGTTTGACGGCTTTACCGTGCTTTATGAAGAGAGCAAGGATGAAGAGGAAGAGAAGAAGAACGTACTTCCTCCGCTGGCAAAGGGCGATAAGCTGACTCCCAAGGAGATACTTGGCAACCAGCACTTCACTCAGCCGCCCCCGAGGTATACCGAAGCTACCCTTGTAAAGGCATTTGAAGAAACAGGCATAGGCAGACCTTCTACCTACGTTACCACGGTGACTACCATCATCAACCGCAACTACGTTGAGCGTGACGGCAAACAGCTGAAGCCCACAAGTCTTGGTGAAGTTACCAACGAGCTGATGAGCGAGCATTTCGACAAGATAGTTGATGTGAAGTTCACAGCGAACATGGAAAAGAGCCTTGACGATATCGAAAGCGGCAAGATAGGCTGGGTAAAGACCTTGCAGAAGTTCTACAAGGAGTTCGACAGCGAGCTTGGCACGGCTGAAAAGGAGATGGAGGGCAAGCGCGTGAAAGTCCCCGATGAAACCACCGATGAGGTCTGTGAGGTATGCGGAAAGCCTATGGTGATAAAGATAGGCAGATTCGGCAAGTTCATGGCGTGCTCGGGATTCCCCGACTGCAAGAACACCAAGAGGATAGTTCAGGAAACAGGCGGCGACTGCCCATTCTGCGGAAAGAGGGTACTGCTGAAGAAATCCAAGAAGGGCAAGAAGTACTACGGCTGTGAGAACAATCCCGAATGTTCATTCATGACATGGGATATACCCACCGAGGAGAAATGTCCCAGATGCGGCAGCACACTGTTCCAGAAGGGCGGAAAGAACGGCATACTCATCTGCCACAAGCAGGACTGCGGTTATCAGAGAAGTCTTTCGGGCGAGAGTGCGGAGAGCGGAGAATAAGCTGTGGTGAATATCCGCAGGGCGGTACGCAGTGACAGTGAAAGTCTTGAAAGGCTGTACACTCAGCTTGAAAAGGACGCTGTGTACTATCAGTCTGAGCATTTTGTCATGAGCGGCAAGGGCGCAAGGATAAGCGATGGGCTGTTTGAAAGCGATACCCAGGCGGTATATGTGGCAGAGGTCGGCGGCGAAGTCGTGGGATTCGTGCATATACTGCTGATGGAATCGAAAAACATAGCCTGCCTGAAACGCGAAAAGAACGTGTACATACAGGACATGGTCGTTGATGAAAAGTACCGCAGTAAGGGTACAGGCACTTTGCTTATGGGTGCTGTAAAACAGTGCGGCAGAGATCACGGTGCATCTTTTGTGAGAACGCAGGTGTTCCCGAAGAACGAGGACGGTCTGAGGTTTTACCGCAGGAACGGCTTTGAAGTGACCATGCTTACTGTGGAAGTGCCCCTTGGGTGATGAAAAGGAATTTACTGCATTTACTGCAATATCCGGCAAACGCTACGCAGTAAAATAATTCTTTGAATAAATTGACAAAAGTTGACACAAAAATGTCAGGAAATTAAAGCCCGATTTTACGCGGTTTGAGGGTTGAAAATGACTTTACTGAATAAACTGACAGGGTAAATGTATTTTTTGAAAAAGTACATAGTAGCTATTTTTAAAGAATTACCATATATTGGTAATTTTAATATAATTTTTTAGTTTCATCGTACCCCTGTCAGAAAAGTCAATTTATTCCAAAACAGGGCTGAAACGCCGTAATTTCGGGAAATCTTTTTCTGACACATGGGTGTCGATTAATGTCAGGAAATTCAAGAAATTGTTTAGCACACTAAAGCAAGACTTTTGATAATAAGGAAATCAATAAATGAGTGAAAAAGTAAAAGTTATAGGCGCGGGGCTGGCAGGCTGTGAGGCGGCATGGCAGCTAGCCAAAGCGGGCATCGACTGCGAGCTTTATGAGATGAAGCCCAAAAAGTTCACCCCTGCGCATAAATACAAGGGCTTCGCGGAACTGGTATGCTCCAATTCGCTGAAAGCCGACAGAGTTGAATCGGCGGCGGGTATGCTGAAAGAGGAGATGCGCAGACTTGGTTCGGTGACGATGGAATGTGCCGAGCTTGCAAGAGTTTCCGCAGGCGGCGCACTGGCGGTGGACAGAGAGAAGTTCTCCGACGCTGTTACCGAGCGCATACGGAACAATGAGCATATCACTGTCATCGAGGAGGAAGTTACGGAGATACCCGATGGCAATGTGATAATCGCTACGGGTCCCTTGACCTCTGACGGTCTGGCGGATAGCATTGGAGAACTCTGCGGAGAGTATCTGTATTTCCACGATGCCGCCGCACCTATCGTGACATTTGAGAGCATAGATATGGAAAAAGCATTCTTTGCTTCACGCTATGGCAGGGGCGATGCGGATTACATCAACTGTCCTATGGACAGGGAGGAGTACGAGCGTTTCTACAACGAACTCATCAACGCCGAGAGCGCACCGCTGAAAGAGCATGACAAGGAGCATTTCGCAAAGGACGGCTTTAAGGTATACGAGGGCTGTATGCCTGTTGAGGTTCTGGCAAAGCGTGGCGAGGATACACTTCGCTTCGGACCGCTGAAACCTGTGGGACTGAGAGACCCGAGAACAGATAAGCGTCCCTGGGCGGTGGTACAGCTGAGGGCTGAGAACACTGCGGGGAGTATGTACAATCTGGTAGGCTTCCAGACAAATCTTAAATTCGGTGAGCAGAAGAGAGTATTCTCGCTTATACCGGGTCTTGAAAATGCAGAGTTCATGCGCTACGGTGTCATGCACAGGAACACTTTCATAAATTCCCCTAAACTGTTGAACGAGCAGTTCAATATGAGGGAGAGACCTTTCCTTTACTTTGCAGGGCAGATGACAGGCGTTGAGGGCTATATCGAGAGTGCGGCAAGCGGAATATTCGCAGGGCTGAACATGGCAAGGCAGATACAGGGACTTTCCCCCGTGAGCCTGCCC
>Ga0256405_10005178_pt1 | contig 23063 bp, 21 predicted proteins | sample RumenRJG_02DNA_FD_189096 | JGI IMG/M metagenome (GOLD analysis project Ga0256405, IMG submission 189096) | Bovine rumen microbial communities from Lethbridge, Alberta, Canada - RJG_02 | ecosystem: Host-associated > Mammals > Digestive system > Stomach > Rumen | place: Canada: Alberta... | reverse complement strand
AAGCATATAAAATAAAAATAGTATTAAAAAAAGATGTAAAACCAATAAAAAAAAACATATGAAAAAAAGAAGTGAACCCAATAGAAACATATTAAAAAAGAAGTGAACCCAATAGAAACATATTAAAAAAGAAGTGAGATCATGATTGACACCCACATGCATGCAGATTCCAGAAGCAGCGAAGACTTTGATAAAATGTTTATAAGTGGCATAGACACTGCAATAACCTGTTCATACTATCCTTACAAATTAAATAATAATCCTGATGTGCTTATAAACCATTTCGATAGAATTTTAAATTTTGAACCGAAAAGAGCGGGAGAATACGGCCTTGATTTGAAAGTAGCCCTTGGTATTCATCCAACCAATGCAATAAGCAATTCAGAAGCCGTTTTTCAAAAGCTGGAGGAATTGATTGAAAACAAGGAGATAATTGCTATTGGAGAAATCGGCTTGGATGAGAATACTTCCGAAGAGCAAAAATTATTTAAAAAGCAATTGGAACTTGCAGATGAGACTAAATCCAAAGTCATAATACATACTCCTCGCAAAAACAAAGCGGAAGTCCTGAAGGATATTAAAAGAATAGTTCTCAATTCTATAGACCCAAAGCTTGTTGTAATAGACCATATTAACAAAAACACCATTGAAGATGTGATTGATGAGAAATTTACAATAGGACTGACTGTCCAGCCTCAAAAGATGGAAGTGAGCGAGGCAGTGGATATTATGGACCAGTACGGTTTTGACAAATTTCTCTTGAACAGCGATATCAGCAACAAGCCATCCGATCCATTATCTGTTCCACGCACAGTTAGAACTTTAAAAAGACTTGGATACAATGAAAAAGATATTGAAAAAGTATCTCACAGAAATGCTGAAAAGTTCTTCGATATTTAAAAACCATTTATGATAATTAATGAAACTTAAAAAAACAGTATCAGCAAAATGCTAAGAATATAGAAAACTGATTAATAAAATAAAAAATGCTAAAAAGCTAAAAAACTGACTAATAAAATAAAAAATACTAAAAAGCTAAAAAACTGACTAATAAAATAAAAAATACTAAAAAGCTAAAAAATTAACTAATAAAATAAAATAGAGTTAAATAAATAAAAAAAAGGAATAGTAAAAGACTAAAAATTAAAACTAGTCTTTTCTAACTAATTTAACTCTTGATGGAGTAACAATAATCAAGTTCTTTTCAGATGATTGTGCAAGCAGAATAGCTTGTGCATTATATTGTTCCCTTAAGACTTTAAGTCTTTCTCCAGCTTTTCTGAATTCTGCTACTCCTTGTTTCTCCAAATGGATTAAATCAAGTATCACAGGATTGTTCTCTTCAACCACTTGGTCAAACACATAATCCATATCATCAATGGATTGTGGCTTGATTAAAATAATCTCATAAAATGATTGTTCCGGAGAGATTGTAAAATCATCATCTAAAAAACTATCATCAAAACCATCATCAGAATAAGGTATTCCATAAGGGTCCTCTTCAAAACCCAGGCTCTTTTTTAAATTATCTGTAAAACTCATTTTTACTCTTCCTTTATTTTTTGATAAACATAAATTTTAATTTTGATTGTATAAAAGGTAAAAAATTAATTTTTACCCAAATGTTCTAAAATCGCATCCAAGATTTTAGCTGCTCCATCATGGTACATATCTGCTGCAGGCAGACCGAATTCTTTTTCATAATCTTCTACAGTTTCATCAGGAGCGTTTCTAAGGTTGATTGACAAGCCGACAACCTTGGTTGGCTCAACAGCTTCAATAGCTTTTATCTCTTCAGCAATTCCTCTAGGTTCACGGTAAGGGTGATTTGGTCTGTGTCCGACAACAACTGCATCAGGATGAGCACCGATTAAGATTGCTGCTGATAAACCTCTTGGGTGTGGATTTCCCATTTCAGTCAAACTGGACTGACCTTCAACAAAGATCAGTTCAACATCTTCGCGCTCTTCAACATATTTGATTGCAGATAAGATTGCAGATGGAATATCCATTGCAGACAAACTGCCTGCTCTGAAATTGAAGTAGGTAGGCTGTTCCAAACCCATCTCATCAGTGGAAATAACCGCATTCTTAATGCCTCTTTTAGTTGCTTCCTTACCTAAGGATTTGGTTGTGGTTCTTTTTCCACATTCCTGGGAAGTTCCGCCGCAGAAAATGACAGATGCTTTTGGTGTGTATGAAATCTTTGGCAGCACTTCGCAGCATTTCTCAGGTGCAATACCTGCGATTTCACGAACAACATCCAGTCTTGAACTGATTTCCTTAATTACAACATCATTTTGGTCAGCTAATTTCAATAATGATTCATTATCTGATAAGGATAATGATCTAAATGATACAATAACATTTTTACCGCTAGCCAATGCCTGAACGGCATATTTTAAAGCAGCGCCTTCAGCACCAATCGGAAGCATTATAGCAACAGTTTTAGCATCGGTTGTTTCAAAAAGTTCATCTAAATTTGATGCCACTTCAAGGCCGCAGAAAGGTTTTCCCTGTTTTTGAGGATTGTCATCTAAAAAACCTACTGTTTCTATGCCCTCAAGGTTGGAGAATTTTTCTCCACCCCCTCCAGCACCAACTATCACATAAGGGTTGAGATCCTGAAGATCTTCAACACAAGTTACAGAATACAAGTAATCACTCCTAGTTTATAATAAATAATAGCCTTTAAGGCAGTGTAAATAAAAAATCATGAAATAATGGATTTCATGAAAAATGAATAAACAATTCCATAAGAATTTTTAATTAAATTGATTATACCTCTAAGTCAAGCCATAATTGTTATGGAACTTTCAATAAAATTATGAGTCAACAAAAGATAATATAACTTATTATATTTATATATTTTTTATTATTATTAAACTATTATGTTTGAAATTAATTCATTTAAATAATTATTTAAACTATTATGTTTGGAATTAATTCATTTAAATAATTATTTAAACTATTATGTTTGGAATTAAGTTTTAAAAATATGGAATAAATTTAAGTACTAACAGTTTGTATAAATAAAACTAAAAATAGTGTTTATTATTTAGAATAAAATAATCCTGCCATTTGGCATGAATAATTAATTTTACACAGTTTATTAACAAATTTTGGAGAATCGCAATGGTTAAGAAAGATGAAACTCTTGAAAGCGGAAGCATGAAAACAGACTGCCCAGTATGCGGAGGAAAAGGAACAGCAAATTACACTACAATCACTCATAAGATAGCTTATTTTGGAGAGGTCATGGAATCCACAATCGAATGTGAGAAATGCGGATTCAAGCACAACGACATAATGGCTCTTGAGCAGAAGGAACCTGCAAAGCACAGCCTGATGATTTCCGGAAAGAATCTCTCATCAAGAGTGGTAAGATCCCAAACAGCAACCGTATCACTTCCTGAAATCGGAATCAAAGTGGAGCCTGGCCCAAAATCCGAAGGATATGTTTCCAATATTGAAGGAGTCATCACAAGATTCATAGACGCAACATTGAAGGCTTTGAAATTATTTACAGATGACGAGTCTCAAAAGAATGCAAATGCAGTACTTGAAAAGCTGGAAGGATTATTAAGCGGAGAAGACGAAACACTTCTGCTCATAGAAGATCCTTTCGGACAAAGCCAGATAATGGATGTCAATGCAAAGACCGAACCATTGACCCAAGAAGAATTAAAGCACTTGAGAACAGGTTTTGTAATAATCGATGATGATGACGAAGACCTGGACGAAATGGAAGATGAATGAATCTTCCACCGGTTATTTTTATAAAATAATTAAATATTATATTGATTTGATTTTAAAAAATTGATATAATCTTGTTAAATTGATTTTAAAGTATTAAATTAACTTTATTTTGTAAAATAATTAGTTAATTTTATTTATAAGCAAAAATACAATATATTCATGGATATTGAATACATTAAAGAAAATTATTACTTTGAAATCTTAAATGAAAAACATGATTTATCAAACTTTGAATGTGATTCCAATGATTTAACAAATTTCTTAAAGAATGATGCTTTAAAACAGCAAGATATGAATTTAAATTTAACACAACTGGTTATTTGTGATAATGAGATTGTTGGATTCTTTTCTTTATTAACTGATACTTTAAAATTGAAAACTCTAGAAAATAATAATTTAAAAAAAGAAATTAAATTAGAGTTAGATATTAGCGAGAATAATGAAATACCAGCAATAAAAATAGGACGTCTTGCCATAGATAAAAAGTATTCAAAAAAAGGTCTTGGGTCTCATATTTTAAGGAATATATTGCTCAGCATATTAAACTTATCTAAAACTAAAGTTGGATTAAGATTTGTAACTGTGGATGCTTATGCAACATCATTGAATTTTTATGTTAAGAAAAATAATTTTTCAAGCCGCAAAAGTGATACAGAAACTTTAAAAAAAATAGATAAAATTAAAAAACAGAACCCTAATAGAAGTTTTATTCTTTATTTAGATTTAAAAGACATTAATTGTTCTAAAGATTAATTTTCAAATGATTATTTGAGGAATCAAAACAAAACTCTTCTTTGAGATCTGATTTTTTTAGCAAATTCTTTATCTTTTTTTGTAGGTGGTTCCTTCATCTTTTTTAATACAGCAATAGCATCCTCACCTTCGAAAACAGGAGTTTTTGCAATTGGTTTTGCCATTTTATCACCTTATTTTTAAGTAATATTATTTTAATATTTATCATTTAAATATCTAATTATTTTTAATTTTTATATGGATTACATTTTTCATTTTTGAAAATCATTAATAGGATTTATCAATTCCTCAAAATTAGGGGTTTTCAACCATATCCTCATTTGAATTTTTAATCCTCAACCAAAAAGTCTTCATAGGTTAAAGTATTTAATTCTTCATCAGTTATGCTTTCTTTAGGAGCCAGTCTGTTTGCCTGAGCTGTTATTACCTCTTCAAAAAAGTTCCTTACCGCCCTTCCATTTGCAAAGTTTTGAGGCTTGCGTTCATAGAGTTTTGCAAAGTACTGTTTCACATATTCATCGCCAGGCCCATCGATTGTCAGATTTGCATCATCACACATCTTCCAGAATATCTCATAGAGCTCCTCTGCATTGTAATCATCAAAGTATATGAATTTGTTAAATCTTGATTCCAAACCTGGATTTGAATGGAGGAACCTCTCCATCAATTCAGGATATCCTGCAACTATCACTATCAAATCGTCACGGTTGTCTTCCATTGCTTTTAGGATTGTGTTTATGGCCTCCTGACCGTAGTCATTTTGAGATGCTGAGCAAAGAGAGTATGCCTCGTCGATGAACAATATGCCTCCCATTGCCTGTGTTATCACTTCTTTTGTCTTTATTGCAGTTTGACCAACATAGCCACCCACCAATCCGGACCTGTCTGTTTCTATGAGATGTCCTTTTGACAAAAGGCCTATTTCATGGTAGATCTTTGACAATAATCTTGCAACTGTGGTTTTACCTGTTCCGGGATTTCCGCTGAATACTAGATGCAGACTCATCGGAGGCTGAGTTATGCCTCGCTCCTTTCTCAATTTTCTAATCTGAACCAGATTGATTAAGGAATTTACATCTTTTTTCACCTTTTCAAGTCCGACAAGCTTGTTTAATTTATCCAGATATTCCTCAAGACTGTGTTCTTCTTCAGAATCAGGATATCCGATTTCATTTGAAAGATCATGCCCTTCTCCAGGAATCTGCTGATTGACTTCTTTTGAAAGACCATCTTCTTCAGGAACATACTGTCCGATTTCTTTTGGATTGAAAACCGGCATTTCATAATCGTCAGCCAAATAGTCCCCCAATGCATTTTCAAGGTCATTTATATAATCCCCGTACTTTTCAAGGACATCGTCATCGAGCTTTTCATCAACGGTTATGAAAAACTTGCCAAGGAATTTATAAGCCTCAAACAAATCATTGCAGGACTTAACACTTGTCATGTCAAAGTTCTGGGCAAAGGTGTCAAGCTCATGGAGACATTCGAATGACAAAGGAACATCAAGGAGCTTATCCTCTCCCATGAGAGATATGTCATCTTGTGAATAGTTTCTCTCAAGCAGCTCATTTATAAATTCCAGTTCCCTGTCAGTTATTACCCCGTCGCTTAGACTTAAAAAACTAAAGTATCTGAATAGATCATCTAGAATGATAATCTCAATGGTTGTATTCTGTGATTTAATTTGAGGACAATAATCCTTAATCAATGGAATATCCAATGTTTTAGTTACAAAGGTTAAATTTGCCAGACGATTTTTTAAAAAATCGATGCCTAACTTTTCTGTTTTTTCATTGCATGCTGGACAAATGTTTTTTGAATTATCCAAAATTTTTCCGCAGTTTGTGCAAATGGTCCATTCCAACATAATCATACCTAAAAATAATTTAGACATAAAGATTATATAAGTTTTGTTCAAAATTTTAGATTTTCGGCTGAAAAATAGGTGCATTCTTGATTGTTCTTAGTTCTGTTAGTTCTACAATAAGAATATACATATGCATTCACGAGAAAAAATTTGATAGTAATTAAAAAAATAGATTCAAAAAATAGAAAAATAAAAAAAGATTCACGAGAAAAAGTTTGATAGTAATTAAAAAAATAGATTCAAAAAATAGAAAAATAAAAAGAGATAGAGGAATTATTCCTCTAATTCGTCCTCATCGTCAGAAGGAGCTGACATGAAAGGAGTGAATTCGTCTTCTTCAATAACATCTTTTAATTTAAGGGTCTTTTGAACATCCATGGATAAAGCATTACAATCTGCTTTAATAGCTTCCAAGTGTAATAAGATTCTCTCTTTTTCCTGATTGATTCTTTTAATGTTGGTATATGGATAAATAGACTCTTTGAGCATTTCATATTCGATAGTTGTGTATGGATACTCGTTTAATTGTTGACAAACATTTTTAAGAACATCTCCCAGGAATTTGTTCATTTCCACTTTTACACGTTCTCTAATCATTTTGTCATCATCAAGATTCTCTTTCATTAAACGGACAACTTCCGCCTTAGCAAAAGGTAAATCTTCTTTTTCATCTTCCATAGCATCAATTTGCTCATCAGTGTATTCTTCTTCTGCCATATAAATCCTCCATAGATTTAAGATAAATTTTATGAATTATTCACTGAAAAATAATTAAAACAACTAATGCAATATAAATTTTAATTCATAAAAGCTGATTTTCATAAAATTTATCCATATTTTTAAAACTCATAACAGACAAGCAAAAATAAAAACAAGATTATTTTACTAAGTGTTTTACTTGAAAAAACTGTAAAAAATCTATAAATTTCATTTGCTTATCTAGGTGTAATTAGATATTTGTTTAAAGGAATATATAAATGTATCTAAAATTATGACATTTACGATTAATATTTCATATAGATATTGGCAAATATATACGAATTATAATAGCTAAAGTTAATAATTCAATAGGCAAATAAAAATGAAAAAATCCTTTTTTAAAAATAGCAAAAATAGTGAAAAGTATAAAAAATATTAATGCGAAAATTCATTAAAATGGTAGTAAAAAAAGTTGACTAAAATAAAAATTTCATCATTTAAAATTTTTTATCAAAAATTAGGATTTGAAAAATATTAGAAAAAATAAAAAAGTTAGTATAAAAATGAAAAACTAAAAAAAAGAAAAAATGAGTTAAATATTATAATTTGAATTTAACTCTGTATTCTTGATTAATGATTTGAGTATTTTCATAAACTCCGCCGATGCAATCTGCAATTTTAGCAATTACATCATCAGGTATGTCTTTTGCCTTGTTGACACTATAGAAGAAGGTAATTGTATCATCACTCAACAGGTAGTTGAAAATAAAGTCATCATCGAAAAAGTCTTTCAAGATTGCTTCAACATCCTTTAATTGCTCTTCCCTGTTTGGAGCAGTTTCTTCAACATAGCAGGTATCAATGTCAAAGACGTATCTGTATTCCTGGTTAACTATGTTGGAACCTTTGAAAATACCATCAAGCTCGCTGGCTATGATTTCAATGATATCTGGAGAAAGTTCCTTGCTAACACTCAAATTGATGAAAAACACGATAGTGCTTTCATTAATCAAATAGTTCAATTCAAAATCCGGATTTTCAAAGTAATCCTTCAATAAACCGGATATTTTTTCATAGGATTTATCTTCAAGTTTTACCATGATAACACCTCTTATGATTAATAATATATTGAAACTAATAGCATAAAAACTTTTTTAGTTTGAAAGTTATAGAACTAAACGGTTAGAGATCAATCCATGTCCAAACCGAGATTCAAACTTCTGCTTGAATGGGTCAAAGCGCCTAATGAAATAATATCCACATCAAGAAGAGCATAATCAAGAATATTGTCCTCGTTGACATCACCTGAGAATTCAATTAGAACCCTATCTCGCAGATTCTTCTCTTCAAGGAGCTTCAAAGTTTCTTGTGACTCTTCAAAGCCCATGTTATCAAACATGACGATATCCGCTCCTCCTTCAGCAGCGATAATTGCATCCTCCTTTGTCTCCACCTCGATTTCTATCTTTTTGGAAAAGCTTATATTTTCCTTTGCAATAGCCAATGCCTCTTTCACAGAACCGACTACTGCAATATGGTTGTCCTTGATCATGACCATGTCATCGAGGGAGTATCTGTGAGTATCTCCTCCGCCAATAGCTATTGCCAGCTTATCGAATCTTTTAAGGGCAGGCATTGTCTTTCGAGTTCCGGCAATTCTTATTTTAGGGTTGACTTCCCTCACCTTGACTACAACGCGATTTGTTGCAGTAGCCACTCCGCACATTCTCATCAAAAGATTCAAAGCGGTTCTCTCAAGTGTCAATATTGTTCTTGCATTCCCGGACAATTCCAATATGACATCGCCTTCAGCTATTTCGTCTCCATCATTCATTGATGAGACGACCTCGATGCCGTATTCCAGGAATAAGGATTTGATGATTTCAATGCCTGCGAGAATCCCTTCCTCACGGGAGACAATGCGAGCGTCAAAACACTTGTCTTCTGGAATCAAGGTATTGGAAGTTATATCTCCAAATCCGATATCCTCCTCAAGTATGTATTTTATAATATCATCCATGTTTACACCAAGTTTAAGATAATAAAATATTATATTTAATTAGATATTTGTCATCATAGTTTATATATTTAGATTAACAAAATTAAGATTGTTAAAATTCAAAATTATTTTTAAAAAGGATAACGTTCTATATAACAGAACTGGAGCAGACAAAATATTGAATAATACAAAAATCAAGTGATTTTATGGAAATTATATTTTTAGGAACATCATCAGCCGTGCCTACTTTGGAGCGCAATCACCCTTCAATTGCACTTAGAGCATTTGCCGAAGTCATGCTTTTTGATTGCGGAGAAGGAACCCAGAGGCAATTGATTGAAGCTAAAATAAGCCCTATGAAGATTACAAAAATATTCATAAGCCATTTCCATGGAGATCATATATTAGGCCTGGGCGGCCTTATCCAATCCCTTGGATTTAGAGGACGGGAAAAGGATCTGGACATCTACGGTCCAAAAGGACTGCATAAAATAATCAATGCAATCAGCAGCTTCGGATACTTCCAGATAAATTATAATTTAAACATTCATGAAATTCAAGATGGAACAATCATTGAAACTGAAGACTATGTTGTAGAATGCGCTAAAGTGGAACACAATATCCCAAGCTATGCATATTCCATAAGGGAAAAGAAAAAGCCCCTCTTTTTAAGAGAAAAGGCAGAAGAACTGGGCATTCCACCAGGTCCCCTATACGGAAAGCTTCACAATGGAGAGGAAGTTGAATTTGAAGGCAGAATAATAAAACCGGAACAAGTGCTTGGTGAAGCGAAAAAAGGAAAGAAAATCAGCTATTCCGGAGATACAAGGCCTTGTGAGGCGATGATAAGGCTAGCAAGAGACAGCGATATACTGATTCATGAATCAACTTATGAAGCAGAGGATTATCAAAGAGCTGTTGATAATGCCCACTCCACATCAGTTGAAGCTGCGGAAATAGCTAGAGAAGCGAATGTGAATGAATTGGTACTGACCCACATAAGCACCAGATACACTAGCGATGAAAATATATTGTCAGAAGCGCAGAAAGTATTTAAGAATACAAAAGTAGCTAAGGACTACATGAAAATAGACTTATAATTCAGATAATCTTTGGAGATTATAAAATAAAGATATTATCCAATATTTATAAAATACGACAATCCTTTGAACATTAAATATAAATTCTTAAAACCATCAAATATAAATACTGTTTTCAAATGGTGAAAAAATGAGCTATGAAAACCAGATACTCAAGATAATTTTAAACTTTTTTGACTTAAGCACATTTATTTCAATAATCCTGATTATAATAGGTTCTCTAATCGTCATAAAAATTGGAGAATATGTTTTAAGCATCCTTGAGAAAAGATATGACTTGAATCTAACAGCCCATTATCTATTCAAGGACCTGTTCAAATATCTGGTAATCATACTGGCCATCACTTGGATCCTGCAGCTTATTGGAATCAATATACAGAATATCGTCATCAGTTTGGGAATCGTAGGTATTGCAGTAGGTTTTGCTTCAAAAGACATCGTATCCAACTTCATATCCGGACTATTCGTCATTACAGACAAGCAGATAGAAGTTGGAAAGGTCATAGAGGTTGATGGGCAGAAGGGAACTATTAGAAAAGTCGGATTTAGAAATACATATCTTATTAATCAAGACCAGCACAGAATAATCGTTCCAAACTCTGTATTGTCTACAAAACCATATAAGATTTACAAACCAAATGAAGACCATAGGCTGAGAGTTGTTTCCACATTGCCAAACTATTTAGACCTTTTAGAATTTGAAAAGGAATTCAACGACATAATCATGCAGTACGAGCAAGTGGATAAAACTAAAAAGATATTCATCAGGCCTCTTGAATTTACAGATTCAGGTCCGAAAGTGGAAATAAACTTCTGGGTTAATGAATTCGAGGATATAATGCCTACAAAAGCAATTATTCTAAATGAAATGAATAAACTAATATCCAAACATAAAGAGGAGAACATCTACACAAATATGAATTTAATCAATGTAAGTTCAGACGCCATTGATGAAATTATAGAAAACGATAATTAAAAATTCATATTTGTTAATAAAATCTACAAAAATCATAAAAAGAATAAAATTTATTAAAAATAAAATAAAAATTAATAATAAATGATATTAATTCAATTATTTGATTAAAAATATGAAATAAATTAATCAAAAAGAAGAATCGGGGCAAAAAAATGACAACCGAATTACAAGAAGAGATTATTAAATTGAAAGAAGAGAAAAATGCAATAATCCTTGCACATAATTACCAGCCTAAGGAAATCCAGGAGATAGCGGATTTTCTTGGAGATTCTTTGGAATTATGCATTAAAGCTAAAGAGATTGAAGACAAGGAAATCATAGTCTTCTGCGGAGTGGACTTCATGGCAGAAACAGCATACATGTTGAATCCTGAAAAGAAGGTGTTGATACCGGATATTGCTGCCGAATGTCCTATGGCCCACATGCTCACTGGAGAACAGGTCAGAGAGGCAAAAGAGAAATATCCTGATGCCGCAGTCTGCTTATATGTCAACAGTCTTGGAGAGGCGAAAGCTGAATCAGACATACTCTGCACCTCAGGAAATGTTTTAAAAGTTGTTGAAAGCATTGAAGAGGACACAATTCTCTTCGGACCAGATACAAACCTTGGAAAATTCGTCGAGCCCCACACCAACAAGAAAATCATACCTATTCCTGGAGACGGCCACTGTTATGTTCACAAGCTCTTCCACATTGAGGATATTGAAGATGCAAGAGCAAACCACCCTAATGCTGAAATAATCATCCACCCAGAATCCAACAAGGAAGTTCAGGACCTGGCGGATTATGTTTTAAGCACTGGAGGAATGTTGTCCCACATTAAAAACAGCGATAAAAAAGAGTTTGTAATAGGAACCGAAGTGGATCTCATCACAAGACTTAAAGCGGAAATCCCTGATAAAACCTATTACCCATTGCTTGAAGGTGCGATTTGTGGAACCATGAAGCTTCATACACTTGAAAAGCTCAGAGATTGTCTTGTAAATGAGGAGCCTGTAGTCACAGTTCCCCAAGACATAGCTGAAAAGTCAATCAATGCTGTTGAAAGAATGCTTGAAGCTTCCAAATAATAAAAATAGATAGATAATATTTTAAATATTATCTTTTACTTTCTTTTTTTTACAAATAAATTAAAACCTTTATTTTACTAAAAAATTTAATAAAACACTATTTTTCAAAAAAAATCAAAAAACATTATTCTACTAAAAAAATTAATAAAACACTTATTTTAGAAAAAACTATTAAAAATGTTATTTTATAAAATAATCAAAAATTAATCTTTTTTACAAAATTTAAAAATTATTTCATGTCTTCTAAAAGACCGGTAATGAAAAAGCCCATTTCAATTTCTTCCCTTGCAATAAAGTCGTCCGGCTTAAGCTTAGCCTCTTCTGTTTTAAATGGGAATATTTTTTCAGGAAAAACAACATCAAAAAGAATTGAATTATCCTCTACAGTGATCTTGCCTTCTAAAGTGTTTACCAAATAATCCTTGGTTTTATCATCCAAATCATAAATCCTATAAGTCACATAATATTCTTCTTCATCATTTAAACCATAATCGCAAATATTAACATTCCACATCCTATCAACTCCTTGTTTTTTAAATATCAAACTTGTAATATTAATTTTTAATCCCTGAATTCACATATGAACTCTTCCAGCTCGCCTTCTATCTTATTCAATTCATAAGATCCCACATGACCCATTAAAGAGTCAAAAATAACCAGCTTATTGTCTTTTATCAACTTGGACATTGGAACTGCATCCAAATATGGCGGGAAATACCTGTCCTGATTAATAGCTATTATCAAAACCTTGGCTGTGATGTTTGAGAGATCATCAGTCAAATCAAAGTCCAGAGAGGAATTATTTCTATAAACCACATCATTTACATCCTGAACCAGGCTTTCCTCAGCAAATTCGGCCATTGCCTCAGCAATCTCCTCATTTGTCATGTTATTTCGGTATTCCTCCCATGACAATCCATAAGGATAACAGACATCAGAGGATAATTTCAGGCTTCTCTTCAGGGAATCGGAAATCGGAAGCTCATAATCTCCTCCATTATAATCAGGATCAGATTCAAGAATGTTATTCATTATGCGTGACAGGGCATAGTTATGTCCTCCTACTTTGTAACTGCTGACAAGAGATACGACAAAGTCGACGGAATCAGGATACATGCACGCCCATTCCAATGCCTCAAAACCTCCCATAGAATTTCCAATCAGGCCTTTAAGGTGTTCAATATTAAATTTAGCCTTTAAGAATTCCTTTTGGAAATTGACCATGTCCTCAACATCATAATGGGGAAACTTGTTTTTCAAACCAGTTGTGGATGGTGAAGCTGAATCAGGAGAGCCAAGAGCACTGAGTGATATTATGAAAAACTTGTCGGTATCAAAAACCATGCCTGGACCTGTAACTTCGGATATGCGCCTGACAGATGTGAAATTTCCATCGGACCCGTGGAAATAGAGAATGGCATTATCTATAACACCATTTTCATCATAGCGAGGAGTTCCCAAGGTCATGAATTCAACATCCGCTTCTTTTAAGACTTCTCCATTATTAAACTTGAAATCCTTCAAGGTAAAAATCTCAGACACCATTTCATCTTTTTCCAACACGATTTCGACTCCCATCCTATTGATTGTTAACTATTATTATATTAACCTTCAAAATATTTAAAATTAAACAAGAGAATCGAATTATAGCGTTGAAAAAATTAAAAATCCTACGAAAATAGTGAAAATAATAAAAATCCTATGAAATGATAATAATGGTAAAAATCCCTGAAAACCCGTGCCAAAAATAATAAAAAATCCAAAAAGCCAATAAAAAAGTAATAAAAATCTTAAGAATAGATAAAAAATAATTAAATTTATAAAAAACAAAAACAAATATTGATAGGATGAAATATAAAATTATTGAAAACCCAAACTATGAAGAGACATACGAATTGGTTGAAGAGGGATTGAGACGAAAAGGCACAATCATAATCAATGCCTGTTGTAAGGTAAGCTATGAAGGACGTGCAATGAGCGAGCTTGATTATGGAGACAGAATCATAATGATGAAGCCTGATGGATGCTTCTTGATCCATCAGGACAACAAGGTGGCTCCAGTCAATTGGCAGCCTCCAAAATCAAAGCCAAGAGCTTATATTAAAAATGACACATTGTATCTGGAAAGCTACAGACGCTCTCCTCAGGAAAGGCTGGAGGTTAAAATCAAAAAAACCAATTTTGCCACTTACTCACTTATCGAAGACTATGAAGAGCTTGAAATAGCCGGATATGAAAAAGACATGGGTGATATGATCTGGGACCATCCACATATGATTGAAGATGGATTCAAACCTACAGCACGAGAATATAGCACAGAACATGGATTCATTGACATTTTAGGAAAAGACAGCGATGGAAATCTGATGATTCTGGAGCTTAAATGCCGCAAAGCGGGAGTGAGTGCTGTAAAACAGATCAGACGTTATTTAACAGACTTTGAAAATACTGAAAACAAGGAGCTCAAAGGACATAACAGCGAAAAGCAGAAAATCAGAGGGCTGCTGGTTGCGCCATCAATAGGCGACGATGCTTTGGAACTTCTTGAAGAAGAAGGAATCGAATTTGTAGCTGTCGAACCTCCAAAAGAGCTTAAACAGGACAAAAAAGTAACACTGGATACTTTTTTCTAAATGAGACACAATTTGAATAGAAAAAATACAAAAAATGAGCGCATAAGCAGTTAAAAAAACAGCTATCTTTTTGGAGATTGAATATGGATATTGTATCAACATTACTGATTGCCGTTGCATTGGCTATGGATGCCTTCAGCGTATCACTTACCAAGGGATTCACAATGCCAAAGATAAGCAAAATGCAGATATTATGGTTTGCAATATTCTTCGGAGGATTCCAATCCTTAATGCCCGCCATAGGATACCTTGCAGGTATGCAATTGGAATGGCTCATTTCAACTTTCGCACCATGGGCGGCATTCATACTCCTTGCACTTATCGGAACAAACATGATAAGGGAAAGCTTCAGTGACGACGATGAGGAAAGCGATAAATTTTCATTTAAAGAGCTGATACTGCTTGCAATAGCTACAAGCATAGATGCATTTGCTGTTGGAGTCACTTATGCAGTCTTAAAAGAGGAAGTGCTAATCCCAATCATCATAATAGGAGTTGTAGCATTTATTTTTACCCTTATTGGAATATACCTTGGCAAAAAGATTGGAGACTACTTCGGCGACAAGTTTGAAATTCTTGGAGGAGTTGTTCTTATCCTCTTAGGCATAAGAATCCTGCTGAATGGTTTGGGAATTATAAATTTCTAACTAGATTTTTTGAGGATTATAAATTTCTAACTAGATTTTTTGAGGATTATAAATTTCTAACTGGATTTTTTTGAAATTAATAAAAAATTCAATATCTTTTTTTAAAAACTTGATAATTTACACGTTTTTACAAATAAAACTATTTTTAAAAAATTTTCACTTTTAAAATAAGAAGACTCGCCAAATTTAAAAAGACAAAAATAAAATACTATAAAAATAAAAAATTTATATATAGTGGAGGGTCTGAATGAAAAAAGTCGTAGTGCTGTCATTAACTTTACTGATTCTGCTGGTTTTAATGCCATCCAGCTTTGCCATTAATAGCGAAGCTCATGTATTGGAATTAGACAACACAGATGATGCTGTAGCTTTAACCAATCCAGATGACAACATACTAACTTCAACCAGTCAAAATGACAACATACTAACTTCAACTAATCATTATAATGACACAATTACTTCAACCGCCTCCAATGAAAATGTCTTAAACAGCAACACCAATGGATATGTCGCCTCAAGCAATAGTGAAAATATCTTGAGAGATTCTTCAGATTATTATGTTAATGCCTCTCTCAGCAAGGATGGTGACGGATCCATCAATTCACCGTACAACAGCTTGAATTCTTCAAGCATCAAAAACAATTCCAATTACCACATATCAAATGGAGAATATTATTTGAATCAGCGCTACACAAGTTCTTCTTTAAAATTAGATAATGTTTCATTCATAGGCCAAAGCGCTGAAGGAACCTTTTTATACTTTAATTCATCAATAAAGACATTGAACAGGGTATCTTTTAAAAATATCACATTGGTTCTGATATCACACATCAGCAACAGCGGAATCCTCAATGCTGAAAACACTGTTTTCATAAATTCTTCCAAAAGCAGCAAAGACTTTGGAGGAGCAATTTACTCCACCGCACAAGTCAATATAAACAACTGCACATTCATAAACAATACAGGAGAATATGGAGGCGCAATATATATTGAAAACGCCAAGCTGGACATCCGCAATTCAAAGTTCATTGAAAATCAGGCGTACAACTACGGCGGAGCTATTTCAGGAGAGAATAACGCAGAAATAATCATTAAAAACACCTCCTTCAATGGGTGCTTTTCTCAAAATGATGCTGGAGGAGCTATTTATTTGAAATCTTCCAGTTTAACAGGAGATTGCTTGAATATCACAAGCTGCCATGCCCTCTTTGGAGGCGCTGTAACCGCACTCAAATCCACATTGAAACTGACAAATTCATACCTTGAATCAAACAATGCGGAATATGCAGGCGCATCAGTGTATTACATGTACGGCACATTATCCCTGGAAAATGGAAATAATACTTACAACAGCTCTGATATTTACACTCCAGGCCATCCTGAGCTAATTATAGGAAGCTCCAATTACACTATGATTATGAACAATTCAACATTTGATGGAATCATCCCTTCATATTACATATTAAATGATACTCCTGTAAAAGACCAGTCAGATGGAGGCAATTGCTGGGCATTTGCAGCTATTGCAAGTCTCGAATCATGCATCTTGAAGGCGACAGGGATTGAATATGACTTATCTGAAGAAAACATGAAGAACCTGATGAGTTATTATTCCATTTACGGCTGGAGCGAAGACACTAATAATGGAGGCTACGATGGAATGGCCATAGGCTATCTCACCAGCTGGCTAGGCCCTCTAAATGAAAGCGATGATGAATATGATGACCATTCAGTATTATCTCCCCTTTTAAACAGCTTGTTCCACATTCAAAATATCGAATTCCTCCAAAGGTCCAATTATACAGATAATAATGCAATTAAAGAGGCGATTATGAAATACGGAGGTGTTTCAACAGGAATATACTGGAATAACGGATACAAAAACGGTTCAAGTTATTACTGTCCTGCAGTTAAAAATGAAAACCATGCCGTTGTAATCGTTGGATGGGATGATAATTATTCAAAATACAATTTCAGAGAAACCCCTGCAGGCAATGGCGCATGGATTATTAAAAACAGCTGGGGAACCAACATAGGAGACGATGGATATTTCTATGTTTCCTATTATGATGATGGAATAGCAAAACCTAATTCCAACACTCCATCATATACTTTCATCTTGAATGACACCATCAGATTTGACAGGAACTATCAATATGACATTGGGGGAAAGACCGACTACCTGAAGCTCAGCACAAACACTACTTGGTATAAGAATGTTTTCAATTCAACTAATGATGAGTATCTCTCAGCCGTTTCAACATATTTTGAAAAAAGTACAAACTGGGATTTGAAAATATATGTGAATAATGCATTGAAGCTTGCTCAAAGCGGTTTTTCAAAAGCAGGATATCGTACTATAGAATTGAATGAATTCATACATCTGAATGTTGGAGATGCATTCACAATAGAATTCAAGATAAGGACCAGTGGAGATATTGGAATTCCAATCTCCGAGAAAATCTCCTTGAATGAGCAGATATACAAGAGAGGATTTTCATATTTCAGCTTTAATGGAAAAGACTGGACAGATTTGTTTGATTATAAAACAACATATCCTGAACACACCTATCAATCACAGGTGGCCTGCATCAAGGCATTTACAATATTTGATGAAATCAATACCACAATCCAATCAAGCTTTGAAATCGACAGCAACAAATTGAATTATATTGTCCGTGTTCTTGATGAGAACAACCACATAATTCAAAATGGAAACGTGGCATTCACTATTGATAATAAAACATATTCTGCTGCGATTAAAAATTCAATCGCAAATTTCACTTTTTATTTCAATACAACTGGAAGCCATTTCATTAGCTTCAAGTTTAACAGAACAGGATTCAAATCTTTGGAATTGAATCAGACTGTAGATATTGAAAGCGTTTATTATCATGATTCCTCTTTAAACGTCTCAGATATTACAGTATATGGAAATACTGTGAATTTCAATGTCTCATTAAAAGACTACCAAGATAAACCAATTGAAAATGCCATTATAAGCATTCTAGGCAAGAACAGCCTAACAGACAGCAATGGAGTTGCAAAATTCTCCCTAAACCTTGCTCCAGGTACTTACAAGCTAACCGCCTCCTTTGCTGGAAAAGACTTCCATATTGAAACAAGCTCAAATTTCACAGCAAGAGTTTTGGAAAGCATTGTTTTAACAAATAATCTTAGGGCTTATAATAGCGATTACACCTTCAAAGTCAGATTTTATCAAAGCAGCGGCAAGGTTTTGGCAAATACAAAAATAAGCTTTAAAATCAATTCAAAAAGCTATTCCGCCACAACTGATGCAAAAGGAATTTTAACATGCTCACAAAAGCTTGCAGCAGGAACTTATACTCTTAAATTCACCAATCCTGCAACAAAGGAAGTGGAAAGCTTCATTTTCAAAGTGGTTCCAAGAATCACAGGCAGTGCAATGACAATGTATTTCGGTGCAGGCAAATACTATACAGTGAGAGTATGCAATGATGATGGAACTCCGGCAGGAAAAAACAAAGTTGTGACATTTAAAATTAATAAGAAAACAGTAAAAGTAAAAACAGACAAAAATGGCTATGCAAAATTAAAAATAAGCCAGAAAGCTGGAAAATATACTATTTATGCAACTTACAAAGGCTTTAAACTTTCAAATAAGATTGTTGTAAAACCTGTTTTAACAGCTGAGAATATTTCAAAGAAAAAATCTAAAAAAATCAGATTCTCCGCCAAGCTTGTAAATACAAAAGGAAAAGCGCTTAAGGGGAAAAAGATTAGTTTTAAATTCAAAGGCAGGACTTATAAAATAAAAACAAACAGTAAAGGACTTGCAACTCTGACTCTTAAGAATTTAAAACTTGGAAAATATACTATTTATTCCATTTATGGAAAATCAAAGATTAAAAACATAATTCGGGTTAAATAACAAATTTAAAAAGTTTAAGAATATTTAACCCATTTAATTCTATTTTTTATTACTTCAAAACCCCTATTTAATTACCGCTTAATTCCTTCAATCTTTTTATTTCGGTAATATGGTACTCGCGGGTAAAATCATTGGCAGGCTTTGAAGTGAGGTTATGTCCTTCATAAACCAAATGATAAATCAGATACTCGAATGAATTAGGATCGATTTCCTCATTATCCGCCTTCAATTCCAGATTATTCAATTCTTCGCTTATTAAATTGAATTCCTTTTCTTCCAGTTCCACAAGATCATCTATATTTTCATCAATAAGGCTAGGATTCAATTGAATAGCTAATCCAACCATCCCATTTACTTCTTTGCCATTAAATTCAAATGAAGAACTTCTGATTTGTTCCATATTAAGTTCAACATGGTGTTTTGTTGGAGAAGTGATAGGAATTTCTGTAGAAGTTCCAATAACATTTATCTTATAGTCATTTTTCCAATTGCCTATTCTATAAATTGCATAATTTCTATCCTTGCATTTGATTCCCTTGTTAGCCTTTACCATGATATCACTACTTAAAATATAAGGTTTTTTAATAATTTTATTATTTATCATAAACATTAATAAAAGTTTTGATAGACTCCAATGTGCTTATTTTAAAAAATATTAAAAGTATTTAAATATTAGTTAGACTAAAAAGATAATTATTAGTATTTAACAGGAGGTTAAACTTTGGTAAAATATTGTCAAGAATGTGGAAATGCCAGTTATGACAGTGCTCCGATTTGTGGAAACTGTGGCGCTAAGCTTCCTCCAAAATCTGAAGCCAATGCCACACCGCCAAGTTCCAAAAAGAAAGCACAAGGACCTATACAAAGCATATCCATATTTGGAGAAGTTAAAACTGAAAAAACTGTCTCCCCAAAAAGTGAAGATTCCAACATTGGCGGCGCACTTAATCGTTTCAGCAATAAATTAGGAAATGCCATTGACAAATTCGACTCTAAAGAAGAAATTAAAGATAAGAAAAGAGTTGAAGAAGAAAAAGTTATTGAAAGACAAACAAGCTCAAAACCAAGCTTTAGTCAAACAGCAACCATAGGCTTTAAGGAAAAGGACAAGGGAACTAAAAATCCTGCTAAGAAATATGATACCTCAATAGAGGAATTAGATAAGGAAATCCCTAAAAAAGAAGTGAAAACCAAAGCCAAGGAAGAAAAAAAGACCGAGATTAAACCTAATATCAAAAAACCAAAAGAAACCTCTAAAGAATCTCGTTTTGGAAATCTGAACTTCAAGCATATAGCCATAATTGTAGTGATTGCACTCATAATATTAGCAATTGCAGGAATTGGTATCAGCAATATGCAGAGTCAGCCAACTGATGAAATTAAGAATTACACAAGTGGAGCTATGAGCTTCAATTACTCTGGAAACTGGTCAGAATACAATAATAAAAATGATGATGCAGCTTCCACAGACCTGGCATTTAAAACAAGAGACAACACACTGATTGGATTTTCAACCATTCAAAGCGATGAGATTACCTATGAAATGATTGGCGATGACATCAATGCAACAGCCCAATCATTAAATGGAAGCATCATCCAAGCAAACAACATTGATTTAGGCGATCAGAACATAACCGGAGCAGACTATATTATAAATACAAGCAACCAAGGTTATTCAAGATACATATGCCTTTTAGAGGATGGTGTTTACTACAGCTTTGTAATAAACAATGGAAAATCCGATAACAAGGATCTCAGTGCTTTAAATACTACTGAAATTCAATACATGCTTAGTAGCATACATCTTTCAAATTATGTTCCTGATGAAGAAAGCTACTAAACATTTTTCTTTTTTCTTTTTTTTATTCCTTTTTTTACTGTTTTTTATTAAATTATAACTTTTTTAATCCAATAATTTTAGAGGTTGAAACATGAATGCAATCAAAATAGCTCTTTGTCAGATGAATGTGGTGGACAACAAGTCACAAAATATTCAAAAAGCAATAGAAATGATTGAAAATGCTAAAAAACAAGGAGCAGACATGGCTGTTTTGCCAGAGATGTTTAACTGCCCGTATGAAAATGATAAATTTATTGAATACGGAGAATCCTTTACAAACAGTGAAACATTGAATGCAATATCAAAAACAGCCAAGAAATTGGAAATTCATGTTTTAGCAGGTTCCATTCCAGAAAGGGAAATAAAAGAGGAAGGGGAATCATTATATAACACCTCAGTCTTCTTTGACAATGAGGGAAAAATCCTTGGAAAGCATAGAAAAATGCATCTTTTCGACATTGATGTTAAAGGAGAGATATATTTCAAGGAATCAGACACATTAGAACCTGGAAATGATTTTACAATCATAAAAACAGAACTTGCAACAATTGGAATAGGAATATGCTACGATGTGCGATTTGTAGAATTATCCCGCATAATGGCACTTGAAGGAGCTGAGATACTGATTTTCCCAGGCGCATTCAATCTTACAACCGGCCCTGCACATTGGGAGCTATTGTTTAGATCTCGAGCTTTGGACAATCAGACATATGCAATCGGCGTGGCCCCTGCACTCAATAAAGAAGCAAATTACCACTCCTACGGCCACTCAATAGCTGTAAATCCATGGGGCCAAGTGATTGAACAAGCAGGATTTGAAGAAGATTTGAAAATCGTTGATATCGATTTGGATGAGATACGGAAAATAAGAAATGAATTGCCGGTCTTAAAAAACCGACGAACGGATTTATATGAAGTAAATAGAAAAAAGCAATGAAATGAAATTTAAAAAAATAGAAAATAATAGAAAATAATAGAAAATAATAGAAAATAATAGAAAATAATAGAAAATAATAGAAAAAAATAGAAAATAATAGAAAAAAATAAGAGAATATAAAATTTAAAAAATAGAAATAAATTAAAAAAAGCAATGAAATATTAGAAAATTAAAAATCATTGCATTTTTTCCAATCTTTTCTCAAACCAACCCACTTTTTTAGGATTTTCCTCAGATAAAATCTCAATAGCCTTATTCAAGACCCTGACTTCATTATCGTAATCGTTTTGCTTTCTATAAAGGGTGGCTAAACGCTTATAAGGAGTGTCCTTGCTTGACTCATCTTTCAAGTGGACTTCATAGGCCTTGATAGCCGCATCAATATCTATTTTTTCCATTTCCTTGATGGTGCTTAATGGCTGGCCTTTGGATCTCTTTATCTTTCCGCCTGATTTAGCAATCTTTTCTGCCTTTTTGATTGACTTGTTGTAATTTTTCTTCAAGTCCTTGTCCTTTTCATCGCGTCTTGCTTTTTTAAGAATATCAACTGCTTCAGGAGTAGCCAGGTCGCCTAATGCAAAAATAGCTGCCACTTTCACTCCATTGTCAGCATCTTCAAGTCCTTGGGCAATGCATTCAATCTTATCAGTGGCTCTAAGTTCTCCCAAGGTCCGGATAGCTACTTTTCGAACACCGAAATCATCATCGGATGAAGCTTCAGCAAAAGGCTCGATTACTTTTTCGCTTCCAGTTTTTTGAAGTGCAACTGCCAAGAAACGTTTATTGGCCCCAGTTTCTGATTTGAATTCATCAATCAGTTTATCAACAGCAGAATCTCCAATATCTCCCAGGATTTCAGCTGCTCCG